>Ga0209502_10000574_pt1 | contig 38681 bp, 32 predicted proteins | sample ArcticOcean_MG_C_10_FD_187442 | JGI IMG/M metagenome (GOLD analysis project Ga0209502, IMG submission 187442) | Marine microbial communities from western Arctic Ocean - ArcticOcean_MG_CB11_90 (SPAdes) (version 2) | ecosystem: Environmental > Aquatic > Marine > Oceanic | place: Arctic Ocean... | reverse complement strand
CCGTGGAGCTCGGATGTTTAAGCGCGGTGCAGCGCATGCAACGGCAAGGTCGCCTGTCGCGTCAAGAACTCCTTTGTCAGGCAGCGGCGAGGAGCGGACAGCTCGAAGAGTTGAAGGTGTTGCGCGCGGACTGCTGGCGATGGGACCGGTACACGTGCTCGGCGGCGGCTTTGGGGGAGCACCTCGAGGTGCTGCAGTGGGCATGCGCGAACGGCTGCCCGTGGGACTTACGCACGTGTCAAAAAGCTGCGGGGGGTGGGCATCTGAAGGTGCTGCTGTGGGCGCGCAAGAACGGTTGCCCATGTGACGAGGAAGAGTTGCATATCGCCGCTCTAAATGGCCAAGTGGCGATGGTGCGGGCGCTGATGGAGTTGGGCGCGGAAGTCAACAAGGCGGATGCTTACGGCGTGACGCCGCTGTACGTCGCCGCTCAAACGGGCCACGAGGCGATAGTGCGGGTGCTGATGGAGTTGGACGCGGACGTCAACAAGGCGATTTACAACGGCACGACGCCGCTGTGGGTCGCCTCTCATCAGGGCCACGAGATGGTGGTGCGGGCGCTGATGGAGTTGGGTGCGGACGTCAGCGTAGCAAGGAATGACGGCGCGACGCCTCTGCTCATCGCCGTTCAAGAGGAACACGAGGCGGTGGTGCGGGCGCTGATCGAGTTGGGTGCGAACGTCAACAAGGCGATGGATAACGGCGCGACGCCGCTGTTCATCGCCGCCCAAAAGGGCAACGAGGCGGTGGTGCGAGCGCTGACCGAGTTGGGCGCGGACATCAACAAGGCGATGGATAACGGCGTGACGCCGCTGGGCATCGCCGCTCAACAGGGCCACGACATGGTAGTGCGGGCGCTTATCGAGCTTGATGCGGACGTCAACAAGGCGATGGATGAAGGCGTAACGCCACTGTTTTTTGCCGCTCTAAATGGCCAAGTGGCGATAGTGCGGACGCTGATCGAGTTGGGCGCGGACGTCAACAAGGCGACGGATAACGGATGGACGCCGCTGTCCATAGCCGCTCAAAGGGGCCACAGGGCGATTCTTCAGATTATCAGGGACGCCGTGTTGGTCCAGATGGTGAATCTGTCTTTGTAAGTTTAGTAGACTCTAACTAACGATATTTTGATCGATAAATACATAAAGGTTACATGCTGCAATCGCTGCGTTGCTAAAACTTAAACTCGCGCTCCCCCGCGCTCGCCGACGGCGACGTGCTGGCTCTTCGCTCGTGCGCCACCAAATCCTTCAGCTTGCTACATGACCGGCCTCGGAACAGCACGGGGGTGCGGTCCCCGACCCCGGTTCGTGGGGGCGTGTCGAACGGCGCCAACGCGAGTTTCGGTTGCGTCAGGTTTTTTTGTGTCGGTTTCGCCGGTTTCGCCGCGAAGAAGCTTTTCCCGAAGTGTTGCGAAACGTGCGTTTCCGTTTCCGTTTCCGTGTGTGTTTGTTCTGCGCACGGAGACAATCGCTTCATGTCCCCCGCCACCGCGTCAGATGCAATGCCGGAAATGACGTGCCTGACGAGCAGGTTTCGTAAAGTCCGCCGGCCGCCGTCGGCGTCGCCGTCGCCGAAGGCGTCCAACACTTCCCCGAACCTCGCGCCGCCCGCGTCGGATGCCACGGAACAGTCATCATCCTCCTCCTCGATTGGGTTTTTTTCGGTGTGCCGTTGCGTATCGCACGCCATCTCAGCCATGACACCCGCGTTGAGGGACGCGATGTCGAATTCAGGTCGCGCCAGCGCCTGCGCGACGACGTCCCAACGGCCAATTGGGGAATTTTTGAAATCCATCGAGACGTCGCGTCCGCACGGCGAGTTGAACAAATCCCCAGCGGCTTGCGCGGCGTTTTGGTGCAGCAGAAAGTCGGAAAGGTCGGCGACTACGACGCCTTCTGTTGCTTCGTTTCCATCGTTGCTCGCATCCGCGACACCCACACCGAAACTCGTTCGCGGCGGCGTCTTGAAACATTCCGATTTGGTTTTTTTTTGTGCTGTCCAGTGCGTCGCCAAAAACGTCCCGCTCTCGTGTCTCGCCGCGAGCCCCTCGAGTTTGCGCTTCAGGTTGTTCTGAGCCGCTCGCTTGGCTTGCGCGCGAGCGTTCCTAGGCGTAGACGCCTCGCCCTCGCCCTCGGCGAACATGTGTGTCGCGTCACTTTGGTGGGAACCGAACCCCGTGCCCGTGCTTCGGGTCGCGCCCGGGACGAAATTCGCGGGTGTTATCGCCGTCTCGAACGAGGCGCGTTCGACACCGCGATCGGGAAGCGCGTGGTTCTCCACGAACCCAGCCGCGGCGAACGCGACTTCCTCCACGGGGCTAAGCGGGGGTACCCGTTGGTGACCACCCGTACTTTCCATCGTGCGTTTCGGAACCTGACGCGCGTGTGGGTCGTGTAACCTCCGGCGCGCGGAACCGCGAAATCTTTCGTGTCGAACGCCGATCGGTGTTGGCGTTTGCCCTTCGGTTCGGGGACAGCGGCCTTGAAACGATTGGGTTCGTTGCGAACACTGGGCGTTACGTGTCGCGGTCGCCGTAGGTGTCCGAGAACGTCCTTAATGAAGTTTGGCCCCGTTCCACGCGCGCGTCAGTACACACGGCTGCGCGGCGATGTGTAACACTCCGCGACCCAATCTCTTGTCGTCGGTGTCACGCTGATTTTTGCCGCCAACCCGCTTTATGAGATCCGTTTGCAAAAGGAACATCAGTCTGGCACTGGCGGTCGATTTCACGCTTTCACCGGCTTTCGAGGCTCTCGCTCTTCTCCTCGTCTCTGGCAAAATATCGCCGCAACGGGTCACCAATCGGCCGTCCCACGTCGCGTCACAACGCAGTGCGCGCCGCCGGGTGACGCGCGTTCGTTGCGTGTGCCTCACGAGAGTCCTCGAGTGTGCCACCGACTTTGGAGGCAGGGAGTCGTGGACAGCGCACCGCGCCGCGTGTTGGCAATCTTTCTTCGCTTGTCAGGAGCGACGTGGCGGCACGCACGTCTTGGATTAGGAAAGGAAATCGAACGTCGCCCATCGCACGTCGCGAACGCTACACGTCCCGTTAGTGTTAACTCGCGATGCCGCCTCGCGACATCACGGTCGCGGCCGCCGATGCTGCTGATCGCGTGGCGTCCCTCACCGCGGGGGCGCGTGGCACCCCACGGAAGTACACCGCGACGCAGGTGGAGAAACATTGCACCCCCGAGGACTGCTGGGTGATCGTGCACGGCAAGGTGTACGACGTGACTAAGTTCGTCCCGCGGCACCCTGGCGGGAACATGATCTGGGTCAAAGCGGGTGGTGACTGCACGCAGTTGTTCGACTCGTACCACCCGTTACGAACGCAGGCGGTGCTGGACAAGTTTTACGTCGGCGAGTTGGAACGAGTTAAAGGCGACGAGAACAAAATAATCACTTACGTGGATGACATGAAGCCGGGGAAGTTTTACCTCGAGTGCAAGCGAGCGGTGGAGCGGTGGTTCAAGGACAACGGTAAGAACCCGCGAGTACATCCCGAGATGTTCATAAAGACGTTTGTGATTCTGGCGGGAATAGTGGTGTGCCACTACGGCAGCTTTTTCCGCACGAGCTCGTTCGCGGTGAGCGTGCTTTTCGCCGTGATGCACGGCGTGTGCAAAGCCGAAATAGGCGTCTCTATTCAGCACGACGCGAACCACGGCGCGTACGGCACGAACAAAACCTTCCTGCACATCATGCAGCTCACCCTGGATGTCGCGGGCGCGTCGTCGTTCATGTGGCGGCAGCAGCACGTGGTTGGGCATCACGCGTACACGAACGTGGAGGGCGTTGACCCGGACATTCGGTGCGCTCCTGCCAAGGACATACGGCGCGTCAACGAACACCAGCCGCACGAAACGTATCACGGGATGCAGCACGTGTACCTCGCCCTAGCCTACGGCTTATTGTCGTTCAAGTCGTGTTTCCTGGATGACTTCACCGCGTTTTTTTCCGGGAAAATCGGGTGGGTCACGGTAAGCAAGTTCACTAATGGGGAATCTCTAGCGTTCTGGGGAACCAAGGCGGTTTGGGCTTTTTACTACCTGTACCTGCCGTTTTCCGTTGGCGTGCATTCCATTGCAAAAACCTGCGTGCTACTCACGATCACCGAGTTCATCACGGGCTGGCTCCTGGCGTTCATGTTCCAAGTCGCGCACGTCGTGGGTGACGTGCGGTTCTTCCAGCTTTCCGACGCGGGGAAGCTTAACTTGGGGTGGGGCGAATCCCAGCTGTACAGCAGCGCGGACTTCGCGCACGACAGCAAGTTCTGGACGCACTTCAGCGGCGGCTTGAACTACCAAGTCGCGCACCACCTGTTTCCGGGGGTGTGCCACTGCTACTACCCGAATATCGCACCCGTGATCGCGAAAGTGGCGAAGGAGTTCGGGTTGGAGTACTGCGTGTACCCCACGTTTCTCTCCGCGCTCTCCGCGCACTTCACGCACTTGAAAAACGTGGGGCAAAAGACGTACGTGCCGTCGCTGCAGACGGTCGGGTAGACGGTCGGGTACTTAAAGCTTTTGTACCCTATCCTGGTAGACACCGGTGTTTAATGCATTTCATTCTTTTAATGTGACTCCTGATCTTTTCTTCAGAAAACGCGGCTAAACTCCGCAACTCACGGCGCCTCATGACGAGACGTCGAAGCGTTGTGCCAGCGGTGCTGGTGGTAATAGCATGTGTTCTTTTGTCGTGGACGATTTTTATTTTTGTCGATCGTCGCTCATAATTTCGCGCTAAACCTCGGTTAAGCTCAGATTCGCCAACGCCGGCCACACCGCGACGCACCATTGGTGGTCCAAGTACGTCCCGTCCATACGTCCATACGTTCGTTACTTGCGTGCCTTTTGTGACCCAGGGGACCTTTGCGTGAAGCGCGTCCCGGACCGCGCTCGTTTGCGAATCGAATCACCATGGCTCCGTGGTCTCAAATCGTGGCTTCCCTGGCATCTGCGGGCGTCGCCCTGGTTGCGGTGAAGCTCAGTGGCGACCAGAAGACATCCGGAAACGCGCGCGAAACCTCCCCGTCGCAGAACAAAGCAGTGGTGCGTAAGCTTTACCGCGAGGTGTGGAACCAGAAAGACAAGGGTAAGGCGAAGGCGGCGGCGTATGCGTTCATCAGTGAAGATCATATCTTGATCGATCCGTCCCATCCCAACCCCACGCCCGGGGTGGAGGCGTACATGGAGATGGCGGAGAGCTTGCGTGAAGCTTTTAGTGGGAACATCACCTTGGTAGTGGACGACTTAGTAGCGCAAGGCCTTAAAGTAGTTGCCCAAATATCGTACAAAGCCGAGGTCGGCGACAAGAAAGCGCGGTGGACCGGCACGGCGGTGATGGAGGTTGAGGATGGGAAGATCGTCAAGAGCTGGGTGAAGTACGTATTGTATTTTTTGATTTCCCAAATCCAGGCACACTGTTTTACCTCTCAGCTGGTGACTGTTGTCCATACATCAAGATATACAATACTGACACTTTTCGTGTAACAATCAGCTCGGATTCCTTGAGCGCGCTTATTCAACTAGGGCTACTACAGGACGTCGCCTTCGGTGGCGAGAAAACCTCCCCGGACCAGTTCCAGCGGGTCACTAAAAGAGCGGCCGGGGTGAAGGTGACCGCGGATGACCACGAACAAGAACAAGGTGGCGGGGGGCACCTCAAAGCGAGCGACTTGAAAGTCGTGCAGGCGCTGTTAGGGCGATCAGAAGCGCACCCCACGAAAGTTTTGACGGGGAACGAATGGTTGCAGTACTTTGACAAAGTCGCGAGCGACGACGAAAGCGACGGCGAGACCTCGCTGTTCAACCAGCGCATGCGGATCGACTCGAAAACAGGGCTGGATATGATCATTTAGAGGGCCTGATATTGTCATCTGCGCGGTGTCCACAGCGCGCATCACCTGGGGTCATCTGTCGGGGGTTCACGGCCCCGATGAGGCGAAGAATTTTTTTGTCTCGTTGTATCAAAAAGAAAGCTTTTCTTTTTTCACTCCTCTTCGTTCCTTCTCGTGGACTCAAACACACGTGCCGCGCGTCGTGTCATTCACACCCGCACGCGCACGAGCGGCGCCGTCGTCACCCCACCGCCTTCCGCGATGAACCCTCGGTCGTTTCTCCTCGTCGTGCTCCTCCTCGTCCTGGTCCACGCGCCAGGCGGCGCGGAGGCACAGCTTTGTTTTCGAGTCGACGACGGAGACGTGCCTGCTTCCGACGACGGCCTCGGGGCGTCGCGCCCGCGCGGGCGCACGCGCGTGCGCCACCGCGAGCACGACGTTGACGTTGCTGACGGCATTTCCAGCAAGGAAGACCCTGGGTGCCACCCCGTGGATGTCGAGACGCTGGTGGTGGTTCCCACCGTGACCGAGACGGAACAGGGTCGTGTGGGACGTGGCGTGTACCGAGTGGACGTTCCGTCCGAGGCGGCGACGCGAACGTGCGCGTGCGCCGCGGTCCGGTTCGTGTGCGGCGCGCACAAAACCGTGTCCGCTCGTGTAAATCGGTTCGCACGGTCGTCCGGTGCATCACGGTCGGATGACGACGACGTTTTCCAGGCGCTGTGCGGCGCGCCGTGCGACACAAACAGCGCGTGCGCCGGCGCGAACGCGGACGACGACGCCGAAGCGCAAGAAATCGCGTGCGTCGCCCCCGTGTGCGACGCGCTGTGCGGCGACTGCACGAAAACGTTTCGTGACGATTCATCTTCCCAAACAGCGGCGTCCCTCGACGCCCTGCGAGGCGAATGCGGGGACCAACACGCGTGTCTCTGCGCGCAGTGCTTGGAGAAAAACCTGTTCGTGGAGGAACCGGAGTTGGGCTCTGGGTTTGGCGTGACTTCTGCTTTGGAAAAAACCGAAAGTTCGCTCGTCGCGGGCCGGTTCGGCGGCGAGGGTTTCGGGGGAGTTTACGGCCAATCACAATACGCCCCCGGGTATGGCGGGTACGGCGCGTCCAATCCCTACCGCCCAGGCCAAGTAGGACAGGGGAACACGCCGTACGGCCCGTACCCCGGTTCGTTTTACCCCGGGTGGGCGATTTACAAGCCGTGGTTCGTCGCGGTGTACACGAAATCGGGTACGTGTTGGGCGTTTCCCAAATCCAGACACTGTTTACTGCCCCTCTGTGACTGTTTACTGCTCTGTATGGAGTACAGTCGGACTGCTCCTGGTCGAGTGCACTACATACATCACAAGTGCACTGTTTGCCCGTACAGTACACCCATACCCCGCACATCGCCCACTCAAGACTGACACTTTTCTTCCACACTCGAAGCCGCGCTCGTGGCGTCGAGCCTTTGTTACTGGTACCCGTGGTACCCGTCTTGTTACCCGCCGCCCCCGCGGCCGCCGCCGAAGTATCCGCCCTCGCCGGACCGGAACTCGCCGCCGCCGTCGCCCTTTCCCGGTCAACCGCCGCCGCCCATACCGGACGACACGTGCGGCGACCCCGCACTCGGCGACCAGACTTGCGAAGGTATACCGTGCGAGGGCACCGAGACCTGCACCCTCGGCGATATGCAGTGCTGCTGCGACGCGGGGTGCGTTGGGTTCGGCGATTGCTGCGCCGACCGAGACGCGTGCTGCTTACTTGCCGGGGCCGGTGTGAAGAGCGTGCGGTCCCGGACAAGAGAGGAGGATCGCGGTCTCGGCGCGTTCCAGGCGTTGCTCGAGGCGGGCGGACGCCGAGGCCCGCGGCGCGAGAAAGGGAAAGGGGACGCGGACGTCGCGAATCGAACCGTGGAACCAAGTGTGTCCACCCCAGGCCCTGTTCTTGGAGCTACAATGCCGCCGCGAACTCCGCAAATGGTCCTGGCGGAGGAAAGGGAAGCGCCCGTGTTCCAAATTCCATCGAGCGATCGTGGTGAAGCGCGCGACGACGCCGAGTCGACGCTGGACGAAAGCGACCGGCGCGAATCGTGGAGCGAATACTTCGCGGATGAATACTTCGCGACCGCGCCGGCGACGGCGCCGGAGGCGTCACCGTAGTAAGTAGTATGTAGTGGACACGATGTTATGCTGCTACGATGATAGGCGCTATTTTTACAAGTTTAAATAAAGCTCACGTATTTTACCGTGTACCTGCTATTATGATAGTCTATCACAGCTCGTCTTTTTCCCACGGTTTGTGATCGAGAACATCCGCCGGCGTCGCGGCCAACAGCGCCTTCGCGGTCGCCGACAAACCCGCGCTTCCCGTGTTCATTATGAAGAACAAAACGTCCCGCACGGTGAGCTTGCCGTCGTTCGTTTCAGATATGTACCGCGGCCACCCTTTGTTCATGGCGGGGTATAAGCACAGGGTCGGGAGCGAGGTACCCGGCGTGCCGTACGGGGGAGGCACGTCGTTGTGCTCAGCGTCCACCGCCGCTATTTCAAACGCGTTTCCAGAATTCTCAAACAGTTTCTTCACCGCGAGCAGCGCCGGCACGGCGAACTCGTGAAACGTCCCTTGGTGTTGGTTCGGGAACGAGACGTACACCAGCACGTCAACGGACGGGTCGGCCACGCACACGTCGTGGAAGGACCCGGCCACTACTTTCAACAGCCCGTCCCCGTTCACCGTCCCCGCCGGCGGTACCGGTTCGCTCCTGTACTTTCGCTCACTCGCGCCAGACCCGTCGTCGTCAAACTCGCTCAAAACATGCATCGCCAGCGCTTCGGAACAGCTGCGCGTTGCTTTGCGACACACCTCCCAGTTCCATGACCAGCCCTGGTCTTCGCGCTCGGGAGCGCCTTTGCGTACCCAGCGCGTGTACGCCGCGGAGAGCTCGTCCTCGTGTAACTCCATTATCGCCTCGCACTGTTTCCTGGTTTCTTTGGAGTGCCACAGATCTTGCGTCGTACAAGCGCTCTGCACGTACGTCTCGATGGTCTCCTCGTACACGCCGTACTTCACCGCCCTCGAATCCGCGCCCCCGCCCCCCACCCTCCGCGCTTCCGCAGCCTTGATCTTCAAAAGCGCAGGCACCAACCGCGGGTTCAGCGTGTTGAGCAACGCGTGGCACGTGCGGCACCGCGCGTCCCGGCCGAACACGTCTTTGCCGTTCGCGAACCGGGGAGCCTCCGCGGGCGCGTCTATGGGGCGCTGCACCACCTGAACGGCACCGACGTTTGGCAGGCGTGGTGACAAGCAAAACAGCGCCACGGCGGTGACCCACCACACGAAACACCGCATCGTGCACCCGACGTTCGCGCGAAAGGCAATGAGACACTGAGACTTCAGGATCTGGAGCAACAGATGTGGCAACAACGACGACGTTTATTTGTGTTGATGTGATGTCTGATGTACTACGTGGCACGCTGTTACATATGTTCAGACTCTTTCAACTGCAAAGAAACTATGGCTAATCTAACCACCGTATTCAATGCAAGTCCGTATCAGTCCTCCTCACTCCCTGACCACGGTCGGGGTGACTTGTTCCCTGTTTCCCGCGTCGCGTATCGCGGCGGCGCGCGGCGGCAACGCCATGAACCGCACGATTTCCCCCGCCAAATCCCGCATCTCCGCCGCCGCGTCCACCCTGGTTCGATCCCCACCGGTTCCCTCCCCGCTTTGTTTTTGCCGGGCGGCCGCGCTTTTCAGGGTGGTTTCCTTTACCTGTTCGAACCCGAATCGCAGCGCGCCTAGCGGGTTTAAAGGGTTGTTCGAGGAGTCCGCGCGTATTCCGAGCAATTCCGCGAACCCGGATATCGCGTCGCCGGTTTGCGCGAGCGGCCTGCGATTGGAAAAGAAAACTGTCAGTCCCTTCCGTCTCGAATATGGGTGTACTTCGTAACGTGGCCTGAGCAAACAGGGAGGAGTAATCGGGCCTCCACAGTGCGTTTGTGATGTATGTAGTGCACTTCCTTTTAATGACTGTAGTCACGCAGGGGCGGTAAACAGTGTGCCTGGATTTGGGAAACGCGCGGTACGTACTCGATGAATTCTTTTGGGATTTCCAGCTCGTCGAGCTGCTGTCGTAACGGCCGGACGTGGTCACCCGCCAGCGACTTTACTGACAAATCAAGCGTGGTTGATATCGCGCTTGAGTCGGTCAAAACCCCGGCTAAAATCCCCGTCTCGTCGATGGTGTCGTCCACAAAGCGCACCAACAAGTTTTTGCGCACCGAGTAGTATTTCCGTATTAAACTCTTCGTATCGTCCGGTTTCGGCACAAACTCCTTCGCGCCGTCCGCGACTTCCCGGAAAACAGGCTCGATCTGGTCCAGGACGGGAAACAGTTCCTTCAGCACGGAAGGCGCTTGTTGCCGCATGCGCGAATCCACGCCTTTCAGGGGTACCAAAAACGGCGAGTCGTTTATTTGTTGAAGCGTCGACGCGAAGCTTTGATTGTAAAAAGAAAGTGTCAGTCTTGTATGGGCAAACAGTTGTGGGATTTGGTGAAATACAATACGCACCTTCGTAAACCGGGCGCGACCGCCGGCGCAAACAGCGGCACCGCGTCCGTCGCGGGTTTGTTGTTGAACGAAATCATCACGTTCGCAGTTCGGTCGGTCAGGGCGTACCGGCTGCCAATGATCATGTGCATCAAGGCTCCCATGCTGTGCCCGACGCCGAACACGGGCAAACCGTTCGTGACCCCGGGCCCGAGCCCGCGGAACGCCTTGTCGAACACGAACTGCGCCTCGTCCGCGATCCGTAAGTGCTCGAACCCGATGGTGAACGGCGTTGCGACGATTACACAGTCGCCCGTATCCACCAGGGCCTCCAGGAACAGCCGGTACGTGAGCTGCGGGGACGCGCCCACGAACGCGCCGCCGATGAAGTGCACGAGCGCCCGTGGCTTGACCCCCACAGGGGGGGCCAGCACCCAAGCCCCCTCCACCTCACGCCACCCGCGGTCGCCGGAACTCGCGTTTGCCGCCGCGGAAGCAGCACCGAGCAGGGTCTCGAGCTGCGCGAACGGCGACGCGGTGGAGGACCCGGAGGAAGAGCTCGCGCGCGTGGCGGTGGAAGGGGACGCGCCTCGTGGCGACGAGACGGAGCACGACGACGATGATGAGTCGCGTTCTGCGAAACGACGCCGAGGCGCCGCGGTCGAGGACCAGCGGGAGACGACGCCTGGACGACTCGGGGCGACGCGGCCGGCCTGCACCACACAGGGCGAGGGCGTGAGGCACGCGAACGACATCGTGCGTGACGACAGTGGCGTAATGAAGCAAGAGGGTGCGTTTTGACACGTCGATCGATCTTTTCGAGGGCACAATATTCTCGCAAACAGTCTGCAAAAGCGAAAACAAAGAGATTCAGAAAGCGAGGGTGGAGACCTGGGGAGAACTAGGTAGTGCCGACGCTTTTACGATACTTCTTTTTGTTTTCCCACGCGGGTCTTTACTCGGTTACACGCCTTGTGACACTCCACGCGCTCTATTTTCCAACCAAACCTTCGTGGACCGGACCGACCGCCACCGCGTTTTTCCGCGCCTCGGTCGCCCCATTTTCAACGACTCGTCTACACCCCCATCGAAACCCACTAAAACTTAGCTCAGAGGCACAAACTTGCCCCCTGCGGTCCCTCCGCGGCCGTGCGACACCGGGCGGTACGTGATGGAGTACTCCCCAAGGTACGACCCGATCATCTCGGGCTTGATCTCCACGGTGTTGAACACCTTGCCGTTGTACACGCCGACCACGGACCCGATCATTTCAGGGACGATGACCATGTTCCTCAGGTGCGTGCGGACGGCTTCGGGTTTCTCGCCGCCTTCCACTTGTTTCTTCGCGTGCCGAAGCTTCTTCACAAGGCGGGTGTACTTGTCTTGCAGACCGCGCTTGAACTTGCGCCTGATACGCGCGCGGAACATAAGCACCAACTCGTCGTTGGTCATGTCGAGGAGCTGATCGAGATCCGTCCCGCGGAAAGAAAACTTGCGGAACGTGCGCTTCTTGGGCGCGGACGCGATCATGGCTTCTTCCTCGGCGCTCTGTAGGGGTGGTACGGGGAGGGGGGGGTAAAGGTCAGCGGTTGGGCGGTGGGAACGGCGAGCGCGCCCCCTGGGGTTTGCATTGCGAAAAAAAGCGCCTCATGCCGCGTCCAGACCCTAAAAAAGTGTTGGACGCGCGCGCCGTGTGGGCGGCCGCGAGGAGTCGTCGACGTGCCCGACGCGCTTCCCAGGCGCCACACGCGTGTACCCCGCGCCAAACACGACGATCGCGCCGTTTCTGGACAACGCGGGCGACTGCCCAATCGCCGGCGGCGTCTCGTCCGGCGTCATTCCCGCGAGTGCTCTGGAGCATCGCCATCGCGTGTAGGTTTCGCGCGCCCCGTCCGACGGAGAACGGTCCCAGCGCCCGCGACGACGCCCGCAACAACGAGGTGTCGACCCAAAACACGAGTTTGGAAGTATATACGCACCATCGTGAAGGAAAGGGGTTGTTTCTGCGTCGCTGCGCGAAACTAAGAGAGTGGGATGGCGCGCGGGTCGCGCGTCTTGGCCATCCATCGCGAAAAAACGACCAGGCCCATTTTGCCAAATCCATGTTCAGGTTAAACTGACGACTGAAAGTCGGCATGCCCGCGAGAAACGGACTCACTTCGAGGGCGATGTCGGGCGTCGGTGCCTCGGTCGAGGAGTGCGATGCTTGGCTCCCGATCGACGAAGTGTTGTCCACCGCGCGCCTAGTCATGCGCAGCGGCCAGATGATACACCCGCCCGGTTTCCAGCTGTACCACAGCATGAACGCGCTGCAGATCTTGGATCCCAAGATGGACGTCGGGATGGCTCCGCCGAATGGTGAGCCCCACATGAAAAGCCTGGTCGTGCTTATCAACGAAAACCGAGCGCCAGTTGAGTTAACCGACGATGACCAGATTTACGTCTTCGACGCCCTCCTGGCGTGCGAAGCGACGTGGCACTGCGGGCAGGCCCTGGCCACGACGGTTTACACGTGCTTGTACATGCACGACTTGGACCGGCTGGAGAAAACGGGGAGGGGTCCCGTGATGCGCGCGTACTTCCACGCCACCCAGTCATCCGTCGCGACGGTTCGGCACGCAGTGTCAACCGGGGACGTGTGGGAAGAAGAGGACTTCGTGTTACACGTCGCTGGATTTGACGTGGGAGAGGCGGCGATTGGGGAGGATGGGGATGCGGATGCGGATGAGGGTAACAAAAACAAAGACAAACAAGCTAAAAACAAAAACGAAAACGTCAACCCCGCCTTGGCCGGTCTTCTCGCCGCCGAAGCCTGGCTACTGGACAACGCCGGTGTGGAGGACCGGCACGGCGGTTTGCTGGCGCGCATACGGTTCAGAATAGCGCTGCACGAAACCTTCGTGGCGCTTTTCCGGATGGCGAATCCGGCTATGGCGCTCGAGCGCGCGAGCGACGCGAAAAAGGCGCTTGCCGAGGCGAAGCGAAACTTGGCGAAGATGAAAAAAACCAAAAGCACCCGAGGGGCGCGAGTACCGCCGAGCGAGAGTGCTACCACCGAGACACAAACAGGTACAAAGAACACGACAGATACAAAGACCACCGAAACAGCCAAAACCCAATTGGATTGGGACCCCAACGGTCTCGGTTTCGACCGGAAAATCAACCTAAGTTTGATGGGTCCGTCGCCGCCGCGCGTGGTTTCTCTTTTCGCCATCGACGCGTCGTTCGTGTATTTCGAAAAACTGTTGGACGAGCTGACACGCGTATGCGACGTCGCGCCGATGCTGGCGTCCGGTAGAGGTACCCTACACGAGCTCCTCGCGTTCTTAAGCTGGACCTCCGATTTCGCGCCGTCCATCGTCAGTAGGAGTTTCTTGGCGAACGCGGTGCTGCGCCCGAAACAACGAAACGGCGGCAACGGAATATTGGGGAAACCGGGAGCGGACGCGGCGCTGCGGTCGGCGTGGCTCTTTACGGGCGAGCCTGTTTTTGTAATCGAGTTGCCGAGGGAATCCGACGTGGACGTTGACCTGGGGGGAACCGGAGACGGAGGAGGAGACGACTTCGATGGAGACGACGAATCGAGTGTTGACCGGGTTTTCATAGGAGGCCAAACCTGTGGCCCCGCTGGCGGTGCTTTGGCACACGCGGACCGAGGCGGAGTCCAGAAAACAACTCCAGACCTTTCCTTAAAAATGCCACTCGACTCGAAACCCGTGGACGGAAACGAGGAGGTTTCTTTTTTCCTATCAAAAACCTCTTTGGCGGTGGAACTGTTGGTTCGCGCGTACTTGAGTAACGTAAGTCGTTCTCGGCGGAAACTGCGCAGGTTGGTGGGGGAGTGGAGTTTAGTCGTGGACCACGCCAACATAGCGGACGTCGCGGGGTTCGCGCCGAACTACTTGAACGCGGTGCAACACGAGGCTTCAAAGAGAATTGACGCCAAAAATAAAAACAAAGAGGTTTTGACCGCCGGCGCGTTGGCCAAAACGCCTTGGGCGCGTCGTGTTTTCCAAACCTGGGCGTCCGGAGTTTTGGTGCGGGCCATGCTGGCGCACCTCACCCTAGGTTTCACCCTGGAGCTTTACCTGCCGCACGAGCTGTGCATGGTGTACTGGTACCAGGAGTATTTGATGGAGGTACGTATTGCATATCCCAAATCCAAAGACGGTTTGCCAATACAAAACTGACACTTTCTTTTATTGGTATCAGGACTTGCAGCGCAAGCTGCGCGTCGCCGAGGTAAGTCTCGAGACGCACGCGGAGGCGGCTTCCAATTATACGGATGAAAAGAGCGCTACAGGTGGAAGTAACTCTAAAAGCGCCAAGAAAAAGGGTGGCAAGAAAGGAAACAGCGACAAGAAGGACAAGAAAGACGACGACGACTCCGACGACTCTGTGTTGAGCCCGCTACACGTGCATCTGTTGAACCTAAAAATGGAAGGGCACGTGTTGGAAGTGCACAAGACGATGTGCAAGGGTATGATTCGGTTCACCGGTGGGTTGGATTTCGGCAAAAGAACCTGGCGCCCGTCGCGGGACGACCACACGGATTCCGAGCAGAACTTCTGGCAGCGGTTCGGGGTGTTCCACGCGGTGAAGGACCCGCACCCGCTGTCGCACGACGATTTCGCCAAGTACATCACCCTGGGAGACGGCGTCACGGTGGACAGGTTGTTTGCGCTCGCGGGCGAGTGCTTTGCGAGCGTGCGAACGCTTTGCGCGCGACTTTTGGAGCTACCGCCAGAAGCGCTGTCGCAGGCGCAGCGCGAAGACCTGGTCGGAGTGGATAAAACAGCAGCCGCGAACGCGGCGGCCGCGAAGCTCGCCGCAGCGGCGCCGACCATGCGCGCGGAGTTTGCGCACAAAGCGTACCACCCGACGTTTCCGACGGTGAAAATGAAAAGAGAGGGGTAGGAGACGCGTCACTGTCGTACTGCCGGGAAAGAAAAACTAAGTCTCTACTCCGGTTCAGGGCAGCCATTCGCTATCGCCCAGTTTAACAACTCGAGATGACCCGCATCTCTCGCATTTATGAGCGTCCACTCGTCCCACAGGCAGCCGTTCGCGCGCGCCCACTGCAGAATCTCGAGGTGCCCACCTTCCGCCGCCCATGCACACGTATAGTCGTTCCAAGGGCAGCCGTTCGCGCGCGCCCATTGCAACACCTCGAGGTTCCCGTACCCCGCTGCCCCCGCGATCGTCTGCCAGTCCCACGGGCAGCCGTTCGCGCGCACCCACTGCAGCACCTCGAGGTGCCCACCCTCCGCCGCCCCCGAGCACGTCTGCTCGCTCCACGGGCAACCGTTCGCGCGCGCCCACTGCAGCGCGTCGAGGTGCCCGACTCCCGCCGCCGACAAGCACGTCCCCTCGTCCCATGGGCATCCGTTTGCACGCGCCCACTGCAGCACCTCGAGGTTCCCGCCATATGCCGCCGCCGCGCACGTGTTTGAGCCCCACGGCCAGCCGTCCGCGCGCAGCACCTGCAACTCTTCGAGCTGTCCACTCCTCGCCGCTGCCTGACAAAGGTATTCTTGACGCGACAGGCGACCTTGCCGTTGCCGGCGCTGCACCGCGCTTAAACATCCAAGGTACACAGCTTCTTTCTCGTCAAGCTCCTCAAACCGAAGCCCCGTCGCCGCCACCGCGTCGCGCATCGCACGGCTCACCGCTGGGAGCCGTGCGAGATCGGCGGGGTCGTCGAAATGCTCAGTTCTGAGAATGTGCTCGACAACGAGGTGGTTGGGAAGGCGGGGGATGGCCTCGCCCGCGTTAGCATCGCGCTCGCACGTTTCGCGCTGCCTCTTGCGCGCGTGTGTTTCCACACCGAACGTCGCGTTGGAGGACATCGCGAAGCTTGTCCCTTGCGTGTCGTGTGCGCGTCGTTGTGCGTCGAGGCTCAAAAAAAACAATGTCTCATTTTTGAAACCTAGATTATCTGCGCGCCCCCGTTTCATTGTCTCCCGCACCCGGCAGCCCCCATGGCCGTGAAGCAGCGCAAGGGCGCTTCTGGCGCGTCCGCTGAGACCCCCCGTCCTTCGGACAGTAAGCGCCGCGCGAAGGATGCCGAGTCCCGTTCGGTGAAGCGCGTGGCGCAGATCTTCTTTCTGTGTGTAATGTTAGCCTTCAGCGTGGCGGGCTTGTTGTACGCGCGCGGGTACGCCAAGCACGCGCAGATCGCGGCGAAGGAGACGAAGTTGACCCGGGACGCAGAAGTTATAGTCTCGGACACGTCCGCGGACATGCAGAAAGGGAAGGTCATGTTGAAGAACGTACACGCCGCATCCGTGAAGCTGATGCAGGCGATGATGGCGGACGGGCAGTTAAAAGAGCTTGGCAAATACTGGGCCGCAATGGAAACCCAAGCGCGCGCCGTGATTTGGAACGGCGTCCGGGACAAGATGCTCACGGATCCCGCGCTTTCCGCGCTTCTTTCGGGGGACGGCAGAAAGGTCACGGATACTCTGGTACCGGAGATGTACGGTACACACTTCGCGGAGGACCCGGAACGGGTGTGGCGGCTCACCGCGATGTTGGTGGACGGGTTGGAGCACGGCGAACAGACGGACGGGGAACGTAACGGCGATGGAAACCAAAAAACAGTGGGACACGAAGAAGCCAGGGCGTTGTACCGCAGCGCGATTCTCGGGAGGTTCACCGCGTCGTTTTTAATAGACCTCGTGAACAGGATGGTCGCCGAGGCGGGGAGGGACGTAGCGGAGGAATAGAGGGGTCCTTTTATTAATATGATCTAATCATTTCAATCTTACCAATCACTTCGGCGTCAGTTCTCGTCGTATTTTCGCGGTGTCTCCGTACCAGTGCTCGAAGCACGTCAAGGCGTGCCTCACGACTTCCAGGCGCCTTTCCAGCGGGAGGCCTTTTCCGGCACAGCACTCCGCATACGTAAGCGCCGTGCCCCTCGCGTCGCACTTCGCGGAGCGTCTGCGGAACACGAACGCGAGCGACAAACGCGGCACTTCGCCAGTCTCAAGTTTTGACGAACAACCCGTTCCCCAGTGAATCGTATCCCCCGCCCACGCCATCAGGGCCCCCGCTTTCGCGGGCGCCAAAGGGACGGCGCCTGCTTTGACAAAACCAGGAGGCGTCTGCTCGTCGTGCAAATCGGAATCACGAGGCACGACGTACATACACCCGTTGCGAAGGGAGATGTCCACTAAAGGCAACCAAGCGCTTAGAATCGAAGGAGCCTTGGCTGCGGTTTTTTCGTCGTCTCTCTCTGACCCGTCACCGACCCTCACGTCCTTTGATGACCCGTCACCGACCCTCACGTCCTTCGTCGCGTAGTCCCGGTGCGGCGCCCCGAAGTTGTTCCCGACGTACCTCCGCCCCGCCTTGTCATTCGTTTGGTCCAGCGCGAACGCAGCGAGGGAAGGTTCCAACATGATCTCGTGATTTGCGTTTTCAAAATCGGACCCGTTGCCATCGCCGCGCAACAACTGAAACGCGCGGCGCCACAACATGCTCGTCGCGGTCCACGCGGCGTCGGTGAGAAAAACAACCGCCGGGGGGTAGTTGTTTTTCGTCGCGTTTCCAATCGCGCGCGCCAGCGTTGAGGTCAAGTCGGGGGGTACCACGACGTCGTCCCATACGTACCCTTTGTGGGTCACGTCTTTCGCGTGCTGGTCCAAAACGCGCCGGTCGGGCGAAGGCGACGAAACGTCTTCGGTGAAAGCAACCGGACCGTCGCACACGGACGTTTCCAGAATCCGCGCCCAGTACTCCGGGTCGCCGACGTTCTTGTCTTTCCCAGATGGCGACTCATCGGTTGTCCCGAACACGTCCCAAACCGCGTCGTTTGCAGTGTCCGTGTGTGTCGCCTCAGCAAGCGCGCGTGCTCCTCGCGCCGCCGCGACCGCCGCGGCGTCGCCCAGGTAATTACTCTGGACAATCGGCAAATCCTCCTCCGCGGCTCGGTATGACACGTTCCACACCCGCGACGCATTCTCGTCTCCCGCAAGTTCCGCGAAGGCCACCGCGAACGGGGACGGCTCGCAAAGGACACCCGCGGAGTGCAGCGCTCGCGCGGCGTTGGTGTATGCGATCCAGTCCGGGAACGCTCGGTTCCGGCCTAAACTCGCCACGAGTACCCCCGCGCGACCGCGCGCGGCGGAGTAACCTGCGTCGCCAAAACCGGACGGTGACTTCCCTTTACCGGCCGTCTTCGCGCGTTTCGCAGGTCTCGAAACATCCCCTTCTTCCAGGTCCTCCTCCAGGTCATCATCCGGGTCGCACGCCGCGTACGTGTTCTCCGCCCCGAACGTATCGCGGGCGCCAGCGCACGCTTCGTGGAACCCGCGCCGGGCGCCTGCGAGCGCTACCGTGCTTTTCGTGGGGTCCGCGACGCGCTCGAGTGAGTTCCAGAATTTCTTTCGGTCAAACCCTTCTCCAAAGGAGGTTGCTGCCTGCCAGTCCGGCAAATCGCCAATCACGGCACCGAACGTGGTGCCTTCTGGGATCTTCGCCAAAAACGTCCCCACGTCAGCGCCGGTCCACACGTGGTACAAACGATTTTCGCAACCGGTGTTGATCCGCGATTCGAACCCGTCGCTTGTTAAGTGCGAAACGTTTTCCTCCACAAAGGTTGCGTTGAAGAAATCTCGCGCCGCGGACGCGACACGTAGGTCGGGCTCAAACACGTCAACCGACACGTTCGGGAGCATTCTTTTCAGAAACGCGGGAACGGCGCCGCACCGCAGACCCAACACCAAAACTCGGAAACTGGTTTTCTTTTGGAGAATACTTTTTTCGTCTCCATCTCCAACCGCGAAGGCAGGCGCCTTTCCCACAGCCAACCCAAGCACCAAAGAGGCGAACACCGTGGCGTCTGCCCAGCTGTCGAGCGCCGTGCCCGGGGGCTCGTCCGGGTCCGTCTCGCCCGCCACCTCACCACGCGACCCGCGCCACGGCCCCACCACTAACACTCGCGTAAACTCGGACCCGGAGCCCTCCTCCACGGCGATGTCCAGAACGCTGAGACTGTGTTGCGTCGTGTCCGTTGTGTTTGTTTCCTCCCCGGCCCGCCCACCACCCTGCCTGGCCACGTGGTGCACCACCCGTACCGGCCACCGCGGTTCGTGCGTGTTTTCGTCCACGTCCAGGGGCTGAATCAAAGTCAGGGTTTCAATCATAACGCCCACCACCCAGTCGCCTTTCGCGCACTCCAGCTCAGGCGGCGTGGCTTGGCTCATCCCGCTGTTTTCATCCACGAATATAGGTCGTTCGCTGTCCTCGTCGTACGCCACCTCCCAGCCTTCTTCCGCGAGGAAACTCGCGGCGGCGTTGGCGATCTCGGCGAGCACTAAAAGCGCGGCGTCGCCGCCCGAGCACACCGCTTCGGTGTTCTCGGGACACTCCTCCGTGGGCTTGGGTTTCAACCCGTCACGGCCGTCGCGGCGCACGCGCTGCACCAGGTGAAGCAGGGGAATCACCGCCCCAGCGGCGACGACGGCGTAGGCCCACGGCGCGCCTCTTTGGCCGGACAAGGCGCCACCCGCGGGGACGTCAAGCAAGGCGTCGGCGGCGCGTGCGCGGATCTCGGCGTTGTCGGCGGTCAGCGCGTTGAGGGCTTCCTCGAGGCTGATTCCGTCGTACGGCTCGCCGTCAATCTGCGCATCCGCACCCGGCTCTTGGAACTGAACCATGTCATCATCCTCTTCCTCAGCGGCTGGCAGAGCCGCGGCATTTTCCGCTTCGGAGCCCATGCCCGGCGCTCCGAAGCGCACAGCGGACTGAACAATCATTTCCTCGTTTTACGTTGATGTCGACTTCGACTTGTCGAGACACTGCAGTGATTTGTCCAAGGGGGACAACGACGAGTGTCTCTTCCGAGAGCTTCACTACGCCTGCGCAGGGTAGACACGCCCCGCGCGTCTTCCTCGCCGCGGCGACGATGATGTCCGGCTCCAGGCGAGAGCCGAGACGGGATTTGTTCGATACCCCGAACAAAGAGCGGTGCGTTGCCCTCCGCTCGCGGCAGTACCGATTTTAGCCTTAACGGCAGGAATGCGTCGAAAATGCAACGCAACGACACGCTTCGTCAGCGTCCCCAATCCCCACGCCTGACCCCCGCCCTGCTGTTTCCACTCACAGCACCAACGAGATCGCCGCGGTCGCCGCGACACAGGTTCAAAAAAGCCCCACGTTCAGCGGGTTGCTGCGCATGGACGTGGCTGGGAGCCCAGGTGGTGCCGCTCGAGTTCCGAGTGATTTCCGTATGAGCCCGTTCGCGGAAAGCGCGACGAGGCCGCGTAGGACCGACGTGACTGCCTCGACGGGTGCGTACGGCGTCTCCTTCGTTTCCGATGCGGGTGACCTCCCGCTTAATGAACCGAGGCTGGCGCCGCTAGGGGACGAAGGCTGGGCGGTGCCTCCTTCCTTCGACGAGGGCGGGTCGGTGGTTAACGTGAGGGGTGCGGATTGGGAACGAAGGTTGCGTTCGCGGGAACGCGCGCTGGCGCAAAGCGAAGCTGAGCTACGACGCGCGGTGGCGAGCGCGGATGCCGAGCGCGCGCGAAGCGAAGCAGCGCTGGAACAAAGGGAAGCCGCCGCGGCGGAGGCGATTGCGATGGCGAGTGAAAAGCAAGCCGCCGCAACCGTCGCGGCGGCGGCGGAAGCGCGCGCCAACGCGGCGTTGGCAGAGTTGAAACAACGCGTGGACAACGAGCGCGAGGAGCTACAGGCGGGGGTTAAGCGACGCGAATCCGTGGTTGAGACAAAGGAACGCGAGCTCGCAAGAGACGCCGAGGAAACAAAAGCACGAGCCGAACGTGAAGCCGCGGAGACTCGCGCTACGGCGTTGGCGGAGCTCCGGGCGACGAAAAGGTTGGTGGGCGATTCGCAACGCGAGCTCGATCGTTTAACCAACGAACGTGCTGATGCGGAAGCGGGAATCGACCGCGCGCGCGCAGAAATCGCCACGACAAGGGACGCCGCGGAGGGTGAGGCGGATTTGCTCGGTGCGGAGACCGTGAGGGTGAGGGAATCCACCCGAATAGCACGCGACGCGCTGGACGCGCTTGAGAAGGAGCGCGACGCGACGCGTTTCGCGATTGAAAACGAGCTCTCCGAGATGCGGGATGCGCGGGAACGCCACGCGCACGCGATGGCGTCCGAGCGCGCGGCCGCGGACGCAGCGCACGCGGTGTCTGCGACTGAGATTGACGAAAAGCTGCACCGTTTACGCGACATGGCGGCGGCGTACGCGGAGCAGACGCGGGTGATGGATGCTAAAATCGCGGCGCACGCGTTGGAGGTGGAGCGCGCGAACACCGCCGCGCGGGTGGCGACGCACCGAGCGGAAAGCGCTGAGGCGGACGCGAGTGTTTCGCGTGCGGAAGCCTCCGAGCTCGGCGCGCAAGCCCGAGCCGTGCTTGAGGATTGTTCCGCTGAGCGATCCCAAAACGCCACGGAGCGGGCGGCGGTTGAGGATTTGCGACGGGACGTGGAGAATTTCCGCGAACGCGCGCGGGTCGAGTCGGGTAAAATTTTGCAGGGCCGCGAGGGAGTGCTCCGGGAGTGGGAAACGAAGATGGAGGCTGACGAGCAGGAAAGCCGGCGAAAGCGACGGGAAGGCGAGGACTCGCTGCGACGATGGGCGGTTGAAGGTGAGTCAAGGTTTCCCACCCACCGCGTTCCGCCGGTCGCGATTGCCCACACATTCCGACTGACACTTTCTTTTTTATCGGGCCAGTGAAGCGGAAGGAGGACGCTTTGGTTTTGGAAACCGCGAAACAAATTGAGGCGCTGAAGTTGGAACGCGAAGAAATTCTTGTTGGTAAACAAAAGAACACCGAAACCAGGGAGAAGATGAGCGAGGAGGTGCGGAAGGAAAAAACTAGGGCCATGAAGGAAGTCGAGGTGAAAATTGATTTGTGGAAAGTCTCAGCCGAGGACGAGCGGAAAAAAATGGAGGACGAACGCTCGGCGAACGCCAAGACGTTGCGTGCGAAACACGAAAAGTTGGAACGTGTTGAGAAGGAACTGCACAAGGAGTATGACACGAAAAACGCACGGTTCGCGGAAGAGATAGAGGCTCAGCGCAAGGACCGTGTTCGGTGCGATGACCTACGCGCAGAGGCCAACTCTTTGCGCGCGCAAGCGGCGGAAACGAACGCGGCGGCGGCGAAGCTGTTTGGTGAAACCGAGGGGCACAACAAAGCCGCGCTCGCGCAGAGGGAGGACCTGAACCTCCGCGTCAAGGCCCTGGACCACCGGGAGACGCAAGTGCGGGATGTGCTTGTTGATCTGCGCGAGCGTGAGGACAAAGCGGGCGCGGCGATCGCGAAGTCCGCCGCGATCGCGCAGGAGCACGAGCGCCGCATTCAAAGCCTCGCCGTGAAGGAAAGCGTGGCGGAGCAAAGGGAGAGACACGCGGCGCAGCAGTCCGCCGCAGCGGAAGCCACGCTGCTCGCGGCGGGGCAGTGGGAGCGACACGCGGGTGAGCGCGAGTCCGCTTTGAGTGCGCGCGGGAAGGAACTCGAGTTAGCGATGCTCGCGACGGAAAACGCGGGCCGGGAAGTGGCCAGGGAGCTTGACATGGCGCGCGCCGCGAGAGCGTCCCTCGCGGACACCGACACCGCGCTTCAGGAGAGGGACGCGAAGCTAAACAAAACGTGGGCAGCGATGCAATCGGACATCGCGAGCATGATTCGCGGTGCCGGGGATGGTTTCCCTGAGGTACCCGCTGAGGCGAAAGTTGCGCGCGAGTTACAGGACGCGGCGGCTGAGGTTTCTCAATTCGCGGTGCAAATACCGCCCTCCGTAGGCACCGGAAGCGAGGAAGCCTTGAGTGCGTTTTCGAAACAAATCGGTGGCATGCGAGCGCAACTGGCGCGAAAAGAAACGGCGATGCAGAGTTGGGCGCTTTCGTTGTGCAAAGCGGCGGCGGCGGTCGCGGCGGAGCGGGGGGCGACGGTCAAAGAGCGAATCGCCGCGGTTGACCTGCGCAGCAATGCAGAGCTCGTGCATTTGGAAGCAGCTTCACGTTTGGAGGGCCTAACGCAACAAACAACGTTGCTGGAAACGGAACGGCGGGGCGTGGAACGAGCTGTCAAGGACCTGGACGCCGCGCGCGGTGAGTTCCAAGCTGAAAAGACACAGGCCGAGGAAACCCGGCGCGCGTCGAAGGAGACGTTCGCCGCCGCCGAGGCCTTGGACCGGGAGAGCCGTTCACGACAGAGGGCGGTGGAGCCCCGCGAGGAGAAAGTCTCGGCGAGAGAGCGGTCCGCACGTGCCAAGCAGGACGAAGCCGAGACAGTCGCCGCGAAAGCCGAGGCGCTGATGCAGGACGCCGTTGCCGCGCAAACCGCGGTTGAAGTTTTGAGACGCGAGGTGCAGGGAAAGGCCGAGGCGGTGGATGTTACGACTCGCGCGCAACAAGAAGCCGTCGCGACGAGAACGGCTGAGAGGGAATCCGAAAGAGACGCCGAGCTCCGTGCGTCAAGGGCTGAGTTGAAGGCGAACGCGAAGCGAAACGAACGCCGACGCGACGACGACGCCGACGCGAAGCGGAACTTTTCGGAACGCCGACGCGACGACGACAGCGACGACAGCCGGGAGTACCACGACGCCCCGGAAACCGTGTCGCGCTCGACGCGGCGGTCACCGAGAAACACCTCCGCGCGACGCACCAGCGACCTCGATTTCCGGGAGGCTCGTCTGCGCGAAGAAACCACGCGAGTAACGGCGGAGCGATCCGCCCTCTCCGCGCTTCGCGAAAACGCGGTCGTCGCCGCCGACGCTCCCGGTCGCGCGTGGGAAATGAACTCGCCGACCCCAGGCACGGCGTCGCAAGCCCCGTCCCCGGTATCAGCAGCGCCGTCGCAACCCACGCCGTCGCCCGCCCCAAGTCCAACACCGGTAAGTACAAGTACAATACCAGTGAGTCCGGTGGTACCTCCTCCTCCTCAAAACACCCCGTCCCAGGGTTCGTTTTCCTTCGCGCCGCCTCCGCTTTCTGTCACGCAGAGCGTTGAGAGCATCGCGCCCGATCTGTCGCGACGGTACGTAATTGATTCAAATCGAGACGGGACGGACGCGGTGTCTCGCGCGATTGAGCTTGATCGCGCGCGCGCGGTGACTGACGCGGAGGCGACGCGATCCAGGGCGTACGCCGAAGCCGAGGCGACGCGCGCGCGGGCGCACGCCGAGGAGCTGGAGCGGTACAAAGCGCAGGTCTCTTTGTCGCATACGCAGGCCATGGAGGCTGTTTCGAGTGCGAAGCAGCGGGAGTTTGCGTTTGAAAACGAGCGAAGGGAGGGTGAGCGCGAACGCGCGAAGCTGGACGAGCGCTTACGCGAGCGCGAGCGCGACGTCCTTGAAGCCACGGACGCGCTTGAGGCAAAGCGAGCCGCTGTGGAGCAGGAAGCCGCGGCGGCGGCGCGGGCGTCGGTCGCCGCCGCTGATGCGGAGGCGCGGTCGAAGGAGCTGAAACAAGCCGCGATGACCGAGCGGAAAAAAGTGAGTGATGAGCTTCACCAGGCGCGAGTCGAAGCGGAAACATCTCGGGCCTGGGTCAGACGGCAACAGGAGGAGCTGACGCGACGCATGCGCGCGGCGTCGGTTTTGCCGAGAAGCGCGAGCAGCTCCTTGCTCTCGCGAGGCGCCCCGTACACTCCCGGAAGCGCGGGGAGTGTTGGGTCGATGTCCGTGGATGATGCAGGCTCTGCAAGAGCTGCAGCAGCTGCACGAGTTGCAGGTCTTTACGGTCTCACCGGAATGGGAGGGGGGGTCGGCTCGATGACGCGCCCGCCGGGCGCGCTGGCGGACGCGCTGTCGCCGGCGCCGTTTAGAAACGGCTTCGGGGCGACGCCTTTTTTGTCCACCTCCTCGCCGCGGTTCGGAAACGAAGACTCACCCGAAGCCGCCGCAGCGCACGCCGTGGCGAGCGCGGTCGCGGACGCGGCGCAGCGCGCGGCGGCGCAGTTCGGCTCGCCAGCGCATTGAGGGGGAGACAGGGACGGTACCTGCCGTGCTACCTACTATAGGTTTCGTCTAGGTTTCGTGACCACACACGTGGTCGTGTGATAACTTTATTCTCAAAAAGAAAATTAGCAAAAGCGAAAGAGTCGCCTCGAGTTTCCCGCGCCAATTTACCTTTCTTCGCGATCCTCTCCGCCCTCGTGCTTCAGAACCGCCGGCGCGATGCACTCGGCGCTCGTCACGACACCCGCGTCTTTCGTTTCCCTCGCCCGCCTTTCGGTGACGCGACGCGTCTCCGCGACCGGTACCACGAGCGCGCGCGGTGTGGCAAGCCCCACCGCCTTTTTATCCTCCCCCGGCCGGTCACGAGTGGTGTTCGGTTCTGCCGATCGCACATCCCCCTCGGTTGTGATGCCCGCCACCGCTCCCACCACGCGGCGCCGTGCGACGCGTTCCACGGTCACCACGCGTGCCGCATCCGACACCGCCCCCGCCGCAATGGGCGGCGGCCCGAAGATCAACCTGCCCACCGCCATCACCTTGGTACGAGTCGCCGCGGTGCCTCTTGTGACTGTGATTTTCTACATGCAAGGCGCGTGGGTCGCGCCCGTGTGCTGCGCAATCTTCGTGGTCGCCGCGATCACGGACTGGCTCGATGGGTACCTGGCTCGAAGGATGAACCTGGTGAGCTCGTTCGGGGCGTTCCTCGACCCTGTGGCGGACAAACTAATGGTCGCCGCGGCGCTCGTGTTGCTCTGTACGCACGCGCCGCCCGGCGTCAGCGCCGTGTCCATGGCGGCGCCCGCGACGATCATCATCGGCAGAGAGATAACCATGTCCGCGATCCGGGAGTGGGCCGCGTCCGCGGGTGGCGAGGCGCACAGCGCGGTCGCGGTGAACTCTTTCGGGAAGTGGAAAACAGCCACGCAGTTACTGGCGCTTTCCATTTTATTAGGCGTGCGGGACGGAAGCGCTTGGCTCGGGTTAACCGGCGCGTCAGCGGACGCGCTCGTCACCGCAGGCGTGTGGACACTCTACGCCAGCGCGGGTTTGGCGCTGCTGTCGCTGGGGATATACATGAAAGGAGTGATGAAGTACATGAACTGACGGGTTTTGCGTGCGTGCGTGTGTGTGCTGAGGAGACCTTTTAGGCTAATGAATACGAAAAATCCTTGTGGCCCATCTGTTTGCATTCTCTAATCAGAGGTAATAACATAGTCCCTTACCCTAACCCAAACTACCACCTCTGCTCTGATGGTATTATCGTACCCTGTCCATAGCAATTCTGACTAGTCTGCCACCTCCCCCTACGCACTGACCATGCACAGCATCGCCAGACTGACGTACAGCAGCATTACCGGGTACACCGCCAGGGCTTTTCTTTTTTCGTCCACCGCGTGCGTGATGAACGGCAGGCTCGCCCAGGATGCCCACGCCACGGCTACGGTCGCCACGACTACCCTCCACGCCCATTGGTTCGATAGCTTCATTAGTAACGCGGCTAGGTTCAAAGGGAACATACAGTAGCCCATCAGGGAAATGGCTTGCAGGAAAATAATGTGGCCTCCTAGTAACACTACGTTTAGTGTCAGGGCCACGGCGCCGAACGCGACCGTGGCGAAGACGGTGGAAAACACGGTACTCGCATCAGACGCGTTCGAAGATAACGTCACCCCCAGGATCAACACGAAAACAAGCGGGCCCCACAAGTCCCACTCGCGAAGTGGTTGTTCCGCGTCCCAGTTTGAGGACCCGGTGAACGGCCACAACACGCTTTTCGTGTTCGTAACCACGCGGTCCACGTCGCGGCGAAGAGTCTGCCACACGCTTTCGTCTAAGGTACTCCAATTCCCATCAGACGTGGACAGACCACCACCAGCTCCACCGGCTTCGCGAACCTCGGAGGCCTGGAACAAACGGTCCACGTCCTCCGTGAAGCTGCCGTTGCTCATGACGACGGGTCAACCCCCTGGGGGACAAAGGTTGAGACCCGCGCGACAGCGCAGAGGGCGCGGGCGAGTGACCTTCCAAACAAATCCAATGGAGCTTTTTGGTTTTTCTCGAATCGTTATTTTTATCCGGAATGCGGTCGTTCCGCAGATCACCTCGACGCGCGCGCGTCGCGCCGTGCCCAATGAGCTCCTCCGTTTCGCAGCAAGCGTGCGCTGCGGCTTTCTCCGCGCGTCAGCTGGGCAGCGCTGCTAAGAAACGCGCGAGTTCCACACTCCGCCGAAGTACCATGCGCCCCGAGGTCGCGGCCGCCGCGTCACTTCAGCCTCACTTCTCCGGCGACACTTGTGCCTTGACCACCAGCGTGATCGCGGCGACCGTGGAGGAGGCGCTTTTGGAGATCGTCGAGGCGGTGGAAAGCGGCGCGGATATCGTTGAGCTGCGGGTGGATTTCATCGACGGCCTGGACGCGGCGGTGGACCTGCCCAAGATGCTCGCGGCGTGCTCGGTGCCGTGCATCGTGACGTACCGCCCGACGTGGGAGGGCGGGCAGTTTGATGGGGACGAGCTTGTTCGCTTGCGCGCGCTTTGGTGCGCGGTGGAAGCAGGCGCGGCGTACGTGGATTGCGAGTTACTCGCGTCTGAGCGGTTCTTCGCCGCCGCGCCAACAGAGGAGTTAAAAAACAAAGCAACACGACACACCAAGATCATCTTGTCCTCGCACAACTACGAAACCGTCCCCGACAGTGAAACTTTATCCGGCATTCACTCCCGGTGCGTCGCGAGCGGCGCGGATATCGTCAAAATCGCGGCGATGGTGACGGACATCACGCACGTCTCTAGACTGGAACAGTTGTTACGCGACACGAAGCAATCACAGGCGGAATCAACGATCGTGCTGGGCATGGGCGAAGCCGGCCAGACGTCGCGGCTGTTAGCCGCGAAGTTCGGGTCGTTCCTCACCTTCGGCGCGCTGCGGGTAGGCGCGGAATCAGGTACGGCCTTTGGGCTTTACCGAATCCCAAGACAGTTCGGCCCGATTATTACGACTGTTTGCTCATACATATTACGAAGTACACCCATACTCAAGACTGACAAATTTCTTTCCCAACCGCAGCGCCCGGCCAGCCCACGCTCGCGCAGCTGCGCGATTTGTACCGGGTACCGGCTCAGACTTCAGCAACAAAAGTGATGGGCGTGATCGGTTTGCCAATCGCGCAGTCGAAATCCCCGGCGCTGCACAACGGTGCACTACACGCGGCGGGCCTTGACGCGTGTTACGTGCCTTTGCTCGTTCACGACTTGGCCGAGTTTCTCGCGTCGCCTCTTTTCGGGTCCGACGACTACACAGGTAAGTATTTCCCAATCACCACGTTCCTCCCTGATTGCCCATACGAGACTGACACTTTCTTTTCTATCGTATCAGGGTTCAGCGTCACGATCCCGCACAAAGAAAAGGCGCTTGAGCTTTGCGCTGAGGTGGACCCTGTGGCGGCGAAAATAGGCGCGGTGAACACGCTTGTTAAGTTACCCAACGGGTTGGGGTACAAGGGGTACAACACGGATTACGTCGCGGCGATTGGCGCGATTGAGGCGGCGATGGGGGGCAACGATAGCAAGGTACGTGTTGCATTTCCCAAATCCCGCCGACTGTTTTGCCGAAGCTGGTGACTGTTCAGACCGATTACGGTGACTGCTGACCAGGCCATCGTCCAATACACGCCCAACACGGGACTGACACTTTGTTTTACCCATCGTAAAAAGGAGTCGCCTTTGTTTGGTAAAACCGTGGTGGTGGTTGGCGCGGGCGGCGCGGGGCGGGGCCTCGCGTTCGGCGCCGCGTTTAAAGGCGCCACCGTGATCGTGGTGAACCGGTCGTACGACCGCGCGGTCGATTTGGCGAACGCGTGCGGAGGAACCGCGGCGACCATGGAGGATTTGCAAAACGGGGCCGTTACCGGCGACGTGCTGTGCAACACCACGAGCGTGGGGATGATGCCGAACGTCGACGAAACGCCGGTGCCGAAAAGCGCCATCGACGGAGGCGGATTCCAGGTGGTGTTCGACGCGGTGTACAACCCTTTGGTGACACTTCTTTTGAAAGAAGCTGAAGAGTGCGGGTGCGTCCGGGTAAGCGGGCTGGACATGTTCGTAGGCCAAGCCGCGCGGCAGTTCAGTTTGTTCACGGGGAAGGAACCGGCGATTGCGTTGATGCGGAAAGCGGTGCTGGATAGCATGGCATGAACGGGTTTGGAAACACAAATCGGGTCTATCTATGTTGTCATTAGAGTACAAATCTATCTATCATTACACCGTGTGGGTGGTTACCAATCTGCCCGCTCGTTACACTGTTTGGTTGTACATTCAATCACATTCAATCGGGGTTTACGTTCAAGGTTCCGCTTCAGTCGATGACGAACACGCCGTCGTCGTGTCGCGTCCCCTCTACGGGCGTCTCCTCCGTATCCGCTCCGACTTCTTCCCTCTCCTCCGCGCCGCCCCCGAACGCATCCTCCACGTCCGGCAAATCGGGCAGCTGCGATTCCAACCCGCCCCCCCCGCTTTCGCGTTTCCCCTTCGTCTTCGCAATGGACAACGCCATTGTTTCCACCCGCTTCGCGCGCCGCAAACACTCTTTCGACTCTTTCTTCGCCTTGGCCTCCAAGCGCTTCAGCGCTTTCTTGCCGCGTGCCGCCGACCCGATTGGCGAGTCACACGAGGGCGACGAGGGCGACTCACCACTCCCCCACTGAATCCCTGGTGCAGCCGCACCGGAGGGAAGTGACAACGCCGCACCGGAGGAAGAGCCTTGCACCGAATCGATTTCCGGAATCAAAGGCGCTTTCCCTTTCCCAAACGCCGGCGAGTCGAAAGATTGATCCGCCAAATGTTTCCCTTTCCCTTTTTCCGTCCTGTCGCGCGGCCCAACCGGGCGCGCGAACGTACGGTGTCCTTGCGCGATCTGCCCGTTCGGGCCGAACCGCCTGTTGCCAATGACAATGCCGGCGCTATCAGGCGCGCCACTGCAACCACCCCCACCCTTGCCGCCGCGTCGCGAAAAGGACCGGCCGGCCTGGTGAAGACCAGTCATGTACCGTTCCTCTTCGTCCAGAAAATCGTCATCCTGAAACCCGCGCGCGTGTCCACGCGCCTGGTGCGGTCCCCCAAACTCGCGGTCCAGCTCCTGTTGCGCCGCGACCGCCACGGCGTGGTCGTTTTCCCACGCCATTTCTTTCTCGGTGCGACAGAGCCACCGCGCGCGTCGCAGCAAACACACGCTTTCTTCGCGTAAATCGGGGGTCAAGTCGCCGTCCAGGGTGCGGTATATCAGCAGATGGTCGAATTGGGTTTTGCAGCAAGGACACGTCGCGCTGGTTTGCACAGGCACGTTTCGTCCCCCAGCGGCTCGGCGCTGGTACGCGGAATCCAGCTGAAACGTGGTCCATCGAACAATACACGGCGTGCAGAACGCGTGTAGGCAGTGCTTCACCAGCGCCACGTCCACTTCGTCCACCACGTCCAGGCAAATAGCACACGCGCCGTCGTCCACTTGGTTCGTGTGCGGTCCGTTCGTCGTGAGCGGCGTAGCCCCAACATCATCATTTGTTCCAAAGCTCGCCTCGGCGAAAACGGACGCGAGCCCGGCAACGGCGTCGCCCTGCATGGCCGCGTTTGTAACGAACTGACACGGCTGCGCGCCCGTACAAGGAGATTCCTTCACCCCCGCGACGCGAGCGGAGGCGAACCGGGAGGCGCGGGGCCGGTGTGATGGTGGGGCAAAACGCGTGTCCACGTCAGCCAAAAAGAAGTTCAAAACAACGAACGAATCATTTGATTCCGAGCCCGATTACTCGGATGACTGTTCGGCCGAATCCTGCGACTGTTTGCCGATTGTCCAGAGTACGCTGTTTGCTCTCATCATAGAACTTCCGAAATTTACGAACAGTACGAAAGACTGACATATTAAAACAGATGACGCCCCTTTCAGCAGAGGTAATAGCGCTCCCTAACACACACCTCCGCTTTCACTTTTTTTCCGTAAGAATCGTCATCAGTACACGATGTCCGGTTGAATAACCGGCGCGTCTTGGCACGGCGCGACGCACACGGGCAGCGCGCACGCGGAGGTTTCGTGCCACCCCGGAATGACGAACCCGGGGGTGTACGCGGGAGGGACGAACTCGCCTGGAACGACGGTTCCGTGTTTCGCGGGGATGATTACCGGCCGTACGGCGCTTATGAACCTCGGCGGCTTGCCGGGTGTCCAAAAACCGGGGTTGTAAAACGGCGCTCGCCCGGGTTCCCAAAACGCTACGGCGAATGCGAACGAAAAAGGTCAGTCGGGATGGTGATTTGTGTGAGTAAACAGGGAGGCCACCAAAATTCGGGATGAACACGCCCGGGCGTACTCGGCCTCCACAGTGCGTTTGTGGTGTACGTAGTCGTTATAGTTAAAACTGTTGGTACGCTCGAATTGTCAAAGAAGCGCGCGCGGTTCGCGGCCGGCGCCGCTTGATTCGGGAAAGCCCGGTCCAGCCGTACCTGGTTTCCCGGGAATGAAAACCGGGGGTGTTCCTGGAATCTTCACCGAAGGCGCGAGCTTCGGGGGCAGGAACACCCCAGGGACGTACACTGGCTTGTGGTGAATCGACACCGTACACGCCGCTTTGGCGTACTGCTCCAAATCGCTTTCGCCAAAACCGCCGGCGCCGGCGCCGGCGCCGGCGTCGTCGCTGAACCGTACGTCGTCTGCCTCCCCCACGCCGTGCCTGTACGCCCATTTCTTTTCCCGGAAATACGCGTCTTCTTCAGCACTCGTGTTTCCTCGTTCGCGTGTTTCCCGTTCCTGGAAAGCCACACCCGCGTCGACGGACGCCGCGGTCGCGTCTAAACTCGCTTCAGCCGCGAGCCAAGCGCTCATCGCCGCGTCGTACGCCCGCGCGATTGCTTTTTCCGCTTCAAGAAATTGCGCCGCCGCCGCCGCCGCCGCGGCGACTGCGTCCGGGTCCGCATCAAAAGGCGGGTCCGCCGACCCGCCCAGGTAACTCTCGAGCGTTAGTAACGTTGCGTAGCTCGAGGGGGGCGTGTTGGGGGAAACCGATCCCTCCGTCGCGGTCTCCGCTCGTACCGCGAACGTCTCGACCGAGGCAGGTCTTGGTTTCGTCACCACGACGGCGCCGCGCTGGTCGGGGGGGGGGGTGCTCAGGCTTTCCGCGGAGAAACGCGTGCCCGTGGATCGTGGGAGGCTTAACGCCTCCGCGGCCGCGTCCGCGGCGTCCGCCGCGAGCGCGTGCGGCGACATGTCGTTCACGGGCGGCAACGACGCGTCCGCGTCCGCTTCGCGAACGTCGAAGCCTCGTTGCGTCGACGGGGTTTCCGCGGTGTCCAACCCGCGCGCGCCGAACACGCCGTTCGCGGCGGTGCCTCGCGCGCATGCCAAGCACACCACAAGGACGGCGAGTCCTCGTGCCGTGGAAGGCGACATCACGCGGACGGCGCGTGCGTCGTGGAGTGCTATATGGTCGTGGAGACGAAGCGCAAAGCTTATAGAGTTTTGGTGTCCGAGACTCCCAACTCGTCACGTTGTCGGGTAAGGCTTTTAGTCGCACGTACGTGATAATTATTTGTTTTTTTCCCCAGACTGTCTACCACTGCTTCCACTTGGCATTTCCAATCGTCAAATGCTCAAATCGTCAAAATCGTCGCACCCCAGCGCCGATCGTCCTAGACGACACTGCCCGAGACGCCGTGCACACGATGTCTGGCTCTCTCCGCACCCTCGCCCGGCGGGCGTTCGCCGCCGGGGCCCGCCCTGTTAAGGCCTTACCAACCGCGCCCTACGCCCCCATCGCGATCCGCGCCATGGCCACGGGCCCCGCCGCCTCTGCGGTGAAAATCAGCGACGAGCTTCTTGAAAAGCTCGGAACCCTCACGACGCAGGCGCTCATTGACGGGCTGTGGGTCATGGGGTGGCCCACTTCGCACATCCTCGGTGCGCGTCCCCTGACTGAGGGCCAGAAGAAGATGGTCGGAAGAGCAATCACGATCCAGTTCGCCGCCACAAGACCCGACATCGCCGCGGACAAACCAGGCGGCACGGAATCCCCAGAGTACGAAGCCTTCGAGCTCGTCAATGGAAAGGAAGTCGTCGTCATGGCGAGCGTGGGGCCGCTGGAGTCCGTGGGCGGGGACATCAAGTTCCTGCGGTTGCACCAGAAAGGGGTGCGTGTTTGTTTTTTCTACGCCACGCGTGTCCGATCCGCGTCTGGACGCTGACCGCGGGCGGGCGCGAACGATCGCACGATCCGCCGCATTTCCCGAAACCGAAGATAGGCCTCGCCGAAACGAAACTGTTTTCCTTCGCATTCGCATTCGCAGTTTTGACGCCGCCGGCCAACGCGCGGCGCGACGGCGCGCGCGCGTCTTTTCAGTCACGGGCGCGCCCCAGTGCGTGTCTTACACGAGTACGAAATGCGTAGAGTACGAAACGCGCATCCATGTCCCACAACTGACCTCATCCCACAATCCCCCAACACTTAATCACCCCAAAAGGTGCGCGGGCTCGTCACCGACGGCAGCGTTCGCGACGTCGGCGTGCTTCGCGACTACGGCTTCCCCGTGTTTTCCATTTCCACCACTCCGAGGCAAGGCCCTCACGTGCACCAGCCGTGGTCGTGCAACACCGTTATTAACTGCGGTGGGGTGGTGGTGCGCCCCGGCGACGCCATCGTGGGCGACGACGACGGCGCCGTGGTTGTGCCAGCGGCGGTGGCGCAAGAGGTGTTCGACATCGCGCACTCGCGTGAAATCGTGGAGGACATCGTGAAGGAAGAGCTCACCAAGAACCCTGGCCCCCCCGGGAAGTTCTACCCGTTCATGTCCGGCAAGATCAAACCCGAATCACCCCTAGGCGCGCTCCTCACCTCGAAGGGACACGACCCCAAGAAGTTCGCCCACACCGCGGCGAGGCCCGGCGCGCGACACGGAACCGGCGTCCCTGGTGCGTCCCGTGCTCGTGTCGGACCCGGCGCCCCCCGCTCCATCTCCAGCTACACGCAAACCGGCGCGTCGTACGACGAAGTCCTGCATTTGTTCGCCAAGTACAAGGCGTGCGCGGTTCTGCGCACGCCCATCGTCGGCGCGTGCACGCCCGCGATGGACGCCGCCATTGCGGGCGGGTTCAAGCTCGCGGAGTTCACGCTGACGACCCCGGGTTGTTTGGACTCCGTCGCGGAGTTCGCGAGCAAGCACCCCGACGTGTTAACCGGCGTCGGCACGGTGATGTCCGTGGACGACGCGAAGCGAGCGATGGACGCCGGCGCGCGCTTCATCGTCTCACCGGTCATCGTCCCCGAAGTCGTCAAGTGGTGCGCGGAGAACATGATCGTCTGCGCGCCGGGGTGCGCCACCCCAACGGAGATGATCCACGCGTGGAAACTGGGGGCGCCTATTCAGAAGCTGTTCCCAGGCGTCATGGGAGGGCCCAACTGGGTCAAAGCCGTCTCCGCGGCGCTTCCCATGCTGCGCATAAACCCCACCAGCGGCGTCGAAATCGACACGGCGGCGGATTACCTCCGCGCCGGCGCCTCGTCCCTGGGGTTCGTCGCCCCGGCGTTCCCCCCTGACATGGTCGCGGCAAAAGACTGGGACGGCATCTCCGCGATCGCGGCGAAGATCCAGGCCGCGGTCAAGTCGGCGTAAGAGAGCGGTGGGAATACGAAAGAGGAAGTTTCCGCGACGCGTCCGAAAGAGAGGCAGCGCGTCGCGAACGATAAAGTATTTTTTAGGAAAGGTCTTTAAGATTAAACGTTTCGTCTGTTGTAGACCTAAAACGCAAACACGGTCGGTCTGTATTCCGGGTAATACATGCTCGACCGCACGTACCGCTCCACGCCTTCCATGCCGTCCAGCCTCAGAATTTCTGAGATTTTACCCCCCCGCCCTTCCCGGCCCTCCTTCACCGCCTGCCGCATCACCGCGCTCGCGACTTTCACGCTGATGTCTCGGATGTTGGCTATTCGCGGGTAAATCTCGCCTCGTTTGGCTCCCTCTGCAGGGATGGACCTTGGGATCGCCTCCGCGGCGGCGTTCAGCATGCCGTCGCTAATGTGGTCGCTGCCCACCAGGATGGACCCCAACCCCAGCCCAGGGAACACGTAGAAGTTGTTCCCTTGGTTGGCGTGCATGTACGTTCCGTCGTCAGTGGTGACGTGCTCGAACGGCGAGCCGGAGGAAAACAGCGCGCGCCCCTGCGTGGCTTTCGCGACGGCTTTGGAGGTACACTCCGCTCTTGACGTGGGGTTCGAAAGAGGCATGATGATGGGCCGCTCGTTGAACTCGCCCATCATCGTCAAAATCTCATCCGTAAACAAACCCTTCACCGTGGACGCGCCTAACAGCACGGTGGGCTTGGCGAGTTTCACGACCGTCGCGAGGGGCGCGCCTTCGCGTAACGATTCAGGGGATTCGTCGTCGTCGTCGTCGTCCCCGTCCCCGTCCCACGCTTTCCGCGACCGGGCGAACGGCCGCAGGTCCTCCACCCCCGGGGCTTTTTTATCCAGCCTCCGTTTGTCCGTCACGAGGCCGTGCTTGTCCACGATGAAGAACCGATCGTGCGCCTCTTCCGAGGTCAGCCCGTGGTGCACCATCGCGGTGTGCAGAAAATTCGCGATGCCCATCCCCGCGGAACCAGCGCCGCACACCAGAAACGTCTGTTTCGTGATATCCGCAGGCTGTAACCCAAGCGCGGCCATGGCGCCGTACACCCCGGCGAGCACCACCACCGCGGTGCCTTGGATGTCGTCGTTGAAACACAACACGTTGTCTCTGTGCCGACGCAAAATAGGCATGGCGTGCTCGGTTTGGAAGTCCTCAAACTGCACCAGCGCGTTGGGCCACCTGTTCTTCACCGCCTGGATGAACTCATCAACGACGTCGTAGTACTCCTCGCCGGTCAGGCGTTTTCGGTTCACGCCGAAATAATACGGGTCGTTCAGTAAGTCCTCGTTGTCCGTGCCCACGTCCAAGACGCACGGCAGCACCTTACCTGGTTCGATTCCCGCGCCCGCGACGTACCTGTGATTGTGTCCACGAAAAGTGTCAGTCTCGGAAAGGCGGCAAACAGCTGAGTTTTGGGATTTGGGAAACGCGCAACACGTACAAGTCCAGTTTCCCCACGCTGATGCCCATGCCTTGCGCGCCCAAATCGCCCAACCCCAGCACCCGGCTCCCGTCCGTCACCACGATCACGTTCACGTCGCTTTTCCAGTTGTACATCATTGCGTTGAAGTGTCCTCGGTCGTCGGCGCTGAAATACATCCCCCGCGGCCGGCGGAAAAGCCGCGAGTACTGCAAACACGCTTCGCCCACCGTGGGGGTGTATATGATGGGCGCCAGTTCTTCGATGTGCTCTACGAGTAAGCGGTAAAAAAGCGTCTCGTTGCGGTCCTGAAGCGCCTGCATGGATCGCCATTTGAACATCGCCTGTGTTGTTACACGAAAAGTGTCAGTCTTTTATGGGCAAACAGTCGGCGGGATTTGGGGACGTACGTACCGTCTTGCCCGGTTCGTTCATGTTTTCCCAGATCTTCGCGCACTGCTGTTCGATCGAGAAATACCGGGGCGGGGTTAACCCCCTTATGCCGAGCCTTTCCTTCTCCGCGATACTAAAGCCCGTGCCTTTGTTGTAAATCGGGTTAAGTAACACCTCAATGCCGCGGTTCGTGTCGCTGTGCATCACCTGCACGTCGTGCTCCGCGAAGCGACACGAGTGCTTCCTGTTCCAGCCAGTCGAAAGGGGCCCGGGGCCGGGGCCTCGCTCGGCACCCTGCTTCGGCGAGGTGTCGTCCGCGCACCCGCGAACCTGTCCGAGAAGCGCCGTGGTTTTGGGGAAGCGGGACGCAGGGATCACATCCAGGAACTCGGTGGCGCGACGACGCGCCAGGTGGCGCGTCAAGTCCGCCGCGCTGCGACGCATCTGATGAGCCGTGCGGTGAGGATTGACGAACGCGGCGATGGACGCCGCGCTTTTATTTTAAGTGCCCCTCCGAAAGCTAATAACGTCGACGTCACTCCCGCACTTCTCTCCACAACTGCAAACGCGGTGGCATCATGCTTTGCCAACTCGCGGTGTCCGCAACCCCCGTGCGCGTCGCCCCGAATCGCGCTTACCGGCGCGGCGACGCCGGTAAGCGCGCGGTGACTCGCCCGGTGACCCGCGTCGGCTCTTTGGGTTTCGATCTCGGCGGAACGGATGGGGATAAACTGCGCCCCGAAGCCGAGGCGCAGGGTCTTGTGGAAGACGCGGCGTCTGTTTTGTTCGCTACGGAGTGTTTAAGGGGGCCCGTGGCGCAGGCGTACCTAGGGCTGCTCACGCAGATCGCGCTGAAGGCGTCGCCCACGAGGCTGTTCACCGCGTACGGGGCGTTTTTCCGGGCTCAAAGCACAACAGGGGCGGCATCCTTTTCGGATCACGTAATAGACGAGATCATAACGGGCGCCAACAACCCGCTCGCTGAGTTGTGCGCCCTGGGCGGCCGACCCCCCACCGCGATTGAGCTGAACGCAGCAAAAGCGGACCTGGATCTGCTGCAAAACCTGTGCGTCTCGGAAACCACCGTGCTTCGGTGGTGCGAGAAACTCGCGGCAAACGCCACGCCGCGGCGGAAACAGCCGGCGAGCTGGATTTTGGCGGCGGAGACGCTCGGGGGCGGCGGCGAACGGTCAAAGGAGAGCGACGATAATTCGTCCACCGATGATGAGTGGAAGCCTGCTACGCTTGCGCAACCCATCGCCGCCCCGGCGCGCCCAAGCGCACGCACTTTACTTCGAGAACAAGTCGCAAACGCGTGGGCGTGGAGCGACTCTCTTCCCGCGTTGATGACACACTGGACGAACGTCGGGACCGGCGAGGTTGGCGCGCGGAGCGTTTTGCGGTGGACGGGCTTGAAAACCGGGTTCAAAGGCGCTTGGGTGGGTGAGGAACTTGGCAGTGATGCGTACCTAGGGCGGTACGGCGAAGATGACGATGACTATGTCGTTCAATCCATCGTAGGCGCGGGAACCGCGTGGATGGCTGTCGAAGCGGATTTCAAATCCAGGCCGTCCACGGAAAAGGCGAGAGCCGCGATACTTGCGGAGCTCACGAAAGAAAAACCAGCGCACGTGTTGCTGCACGGCCCGCCCGGGGTCGGTAAACGGTTCGCAATGAGAAGCGCGATCGGGGAAACGTTCGGTGCTGGGGTGCGGTGCGTGCAAATGCACAGGGGCGACTTGCGGTCGCTCGCCGAGATTCTTTGCGAAATCGCAAAGCACCCGCGCGTCAAGTTCGTGCTTTTCCTGGAGATGCCCCTGTGCCTGACTCCGTACGCGGAGTTCCACAACGAGCTCGTGGGTGCGATGGACGGGG
>Ga0209502_10000573_pt1 | contig 38693 bp, 31 predicted proteins | sample ArcticOcean_MG_C_10_FD_187442 | JGI IMG/M metagenome (GOLD analysis project Ga0209502, IMG submission 187442) | Marine microbial communities from western Arctic Ocean - ArcticOcean_MG_CB11_90 (SPAdes) (version 2) | ecosystem: Environmental > Aquatic > Marine > Oceanic | place: Arctic Ocean... | reverse complement strand
TCTAATGAGTGAGGAGGACTTTCCTTCAGTCGCTTATGCACTGCAGCAATCTAAGACTTTGGGTTACCACATGCGTTATATTCCTGCAGGTCTTAACCTCAATGATTTGGACGTATGGAATCAATATTTAAGCGATGATGTTGCCCTAGTACTGGTCACTCAAGTGCAATCTAACAATGGTGTTCAGTTGCCGATTGAGGCCATTACTGCAATGGCTTCAGAACGATCAATTCGATCGCTTGTCGATATCGCCCAGGCTATCGGCATTATTCCCATCGACATTCAACAATGGTCGGCGGATTTCATCGTGGGATCCTGTGTTAAATGGTTGAGCGGTGGTCCTGGCGCTGCTTTTCTATGGGTTAATCCGGCCATAACTGAACTCTGCCAGCCGCAAAATGTGGGTTGGTTCTCTCATGAAGATCCCTTTGAGTTTGATATCCACAATTTTCGTTATGCCGCTGATGCACTCCGGTTTTGGGGCGGAACACCCTCGATATATCCGTTTTGTATCGCATCTGCCAGTTTAGAATTTGTTAATAACCTAGGGGTAGATAAGATTCGCCAACACAATCTGAATCTGTGTGAAAAAATTATTAGCAGTTTAGCCCAGGGTGAACTGATTTCACCGGCTAACGCTAACTGTCGCAGCGGAACATTGATTGTCCACTTTGGGGAAAGGCACCAACAGATCACTGAGAAATTACGTGAGCAGCGCGTCCAGTTTGATAGTCGATCAAAGGGTATTCGGCTATCACCGCACATTTATAATTCTGAGGATCAAATAAATACAGTAACCCAATTAATAGTTAACAGCCGGTAAGGGCTTTTAGAGCATGAGAGGGCTTTTCATAGGGTCCTTTTGTCGTTAAAAACCGTTACAATCCCACCATGGCTTTTGATCATCAATCATTTTTAAAATCACTCACCCAACGCCCAGGTATCTATCAGATGCTCGATGGCGATGGGCAAGTTTTGTATGTGGGCAAAGCCAAAAATTTGAAAAACCGGGTCACTAGTTATTTTCGCAGTACCGGCCTAACAGTGAAGACCGCAGCACTGGTAAAGCGCATTATTTCAATCGACGTCACGGTCACCGAGACTGAGACTGAAGCGCTGATACTAGAGCACAATCTTATTAAGCAATATCGTCCGCCGTTCAACATATTAATGCGCGATGATAAAAGCTACCCCTATATATTTTTGTCAGACAAAGACCGCTGGCCTCGGTTATCCTTTCATCGTGGGCCTAAAAAAGCTAAGGGTACCTATTTTGGTCCATTCCCCAGCGTGCATGCGGTACGTGACAGTATGGGATTTTTACAAAAGACCTTTAAGGTGCGCCAGTGCGAGGATGTCTTTTTTAAAAACCGCTCTCGCCCCTGCCTGCAATACCAAATTAAGCGCTGCACAGCACCCTGTGTCGACTTCGTAACACCAGATGACTACGCCGCTGATGTCAATTTAACACGGCTCTATCTGGACGGAAAAGCGGATAAAATTCTTCAGCAGTTAGAAGGGGATATGGAGACCGCTGCAATGGACTTACAGTTTGAGAAGGCCGCTGAGCATCGCGACCAGATTAGCGCCCTACGGCAAGTTCAAGCGCAGCAAATGATTGAAAAGGGCAGTGGTACTATTGATATTGTTGCCGGTGCAGTGAGCAATGGGCAGGCCTGTGTGCATATGTTGTATGTTCGTCAGGGTAGAATACTCGGTAGCCGCAGTTACTATCCAAAAACGCCATTGGCTGAAGAGGTGAGTGATTTGCTCGAAGAGTTTGTTCCGCAGCTCTATCTCGATGGTGGCGGGCGACCAGATCTTCCAAAAGAGATTCTAGTCAATGCACAATTTGAGGGTGCCCAAGTGCTGACCGACGCTTTGAGTCAGCGTATTGGCAGAAACATTGAGATCCGAGACAATGTAAGAGGGTTCAGAGCCAAATGGCTTGAGTTAGCACAACGAACCGCCGAACAGAACCTAGCGGGCAAACTTGCCTCCAAACAGACCTTGCAGCAGCGCTTTGAGTCACTGCGTGACACCCTCGGCCTTGATTCAACGCCTGAGCGCTTGGAATGCTTTGATATTAGTCATAGTAGCGGTGAAGCAGTGGTGGCATCCTGTGTTGTTTTTGATAACAACAGCGGTGCTCTAAAGAGTGACTACCGGCGCTTTAATATTGAAAATATTACTGGGGGTGATGATTACGCGGCTATGGAGCAGGCGATTCGGCGGCGCTACACCCGTCTAATGAAGGGCGAGGGTAAACTCCCCGACATTTTATTAATTGATGGCGGCAAAGGACAGATTGGCGTCGCCAAAGCGGTCCTCTCCGATCTTGGCGTAGTCGGCGTAATGATCATTGGTGTGGCCAAAGGGACAACGCGCAAGCCAGGAATGGAGACATTAATTCTTGCCGACCAAAACAACAAGGTGGTTGCGCGACCTCAGCAACCAGCGCTGCATTTGATTCAGCAAATACGCGATGAAGCACATAGGTTTGCAATCACCGGCCATAAGGCACGCAGAGACAAAAAACGGCGTATTTCTTCTTTAGAGGGCATTCCTGGGGTTGGGCCTACTCGCAGACGTGATCTTCTAAAATACTTCGGTGGAGTGGGCGAAGTTAAAAAAGCCAGTGTTGCAGATCTCATGAAGGTTGCTAATATAAACAAAAAGGTTGCTGAAGCAATTTACAGCGCACTGTACAATGACTAAAGAAACTATTTTGAATGACTGATAGTACTCTAGGGTCAATTCTTTAAATCATTACCGATGGAATCGTGAACTATGTGGAATTTGCCCAACATATTGACACTGCTGCGTATTGCCATGATTCCGGTGTTCATTGTCGTCTATTATTTACCATGGGAATGGCATCACCTAGCGTCGGCCGCCATTTTTGGTTTAGCTGCATTAACTGACTGGGTTGATGGCTACTTTGCACGAAAGCTAAACATGGTGACACCCTTTGGCGCCTTTCTTGACCCTGTAGCCGACAAACTGATTGTTGCCGCGGCGTTAATTTTGCTCCTAGAGGTTCACTCTACCCCCTGGTTTGCTCTGCCTGCGATTATCATCATTGGCCGAGAAATAGTGATTTCTGCGCTGCGAGAGTGGATGGCTGAGTTGGGATCAGGGCAAAGTGTTGCTGTTTCCACCATGGGTAAAGTCAAGACATGGGTTCAAATGGTAGCTATTGCCATATTATTGTTGGCTAAACCCGATCAAGAATTACTAACAGACATCGGTTTTGCCTCTATTTATGTCGCTGCAGGGCTTACTTTATGGTCAATGCTTTATTATCTTAAGCAAGCATGGCCACAAATGAGCGGTAGGGTTGATAAGTAGTTGATTTATTGCTGATATTGCCTAGAATAGCGGCCTCGTCAAGTTTGACTGACGAGGCTACTCATTAAGGCGCGGTAGCAAAGTGGTAATGCTGTGGACTGCAACTCCGCCATCGTCGGTTCGATTCCGACCCGCGCCTCCAAATTTTTAGCAATTAATATCTAATTGAAATTTATATTACGCACAGAAGAGGTAATCGTTCCCTTTTCAGTTTTCCGTAATGTATAATCGCGGCGTCCCGCCAGCAGGGTCGGACAATTTAGATTAAGTAAAAAGTTTTTTAGCCCCCATCAGTATGCCCGGGTGGCGAAATTGGTAGACGCAACGGACTTAAAATCCGTCGGTGGAAACACTGTGCCGGTTCAAGTCCGGCCCCGGGCACCATATCTAGTTTTTCAGTCTTTTAGACCACTTACTCGCTGGCCTAAGAGGAGCCTTGCAGTCACCCTTTAGGATAGTACCGCGAAACGTTCCATGACTAAGACTCTCTGAACGCTTCATTTCTTGACCGTCGCTTTTGGTGCAGAGGCTGCGACTGATGCAATCGTTATTGAGGCGGCTGAAAAAATTTGCGTTGCTGCTCAGGCGAATAATAGGAAACTAGGTATCTTTGTTCCTAGTATTGATAGCATCGAATTTTGGCGAGATCGAGGTGTCACGCTTTTCTTAATGTCATCAGATCATAGTTTTATAAAGCAGGGCGCTAAAAAGCTAGTTGAGGAGGCGCGGGCCAACTTTTGAACCAGTTATCATTTAGCCTTAGGAAAACCTAGGCTCTCTATCTCAAAAAAGTACAAGACCACAATGCATTAGTGATTGGAATTGCAATGTCGGTTCCTGCATTGCAACCGTTTGATGGGGACGGATTTCTTTACGCTTTTTTTTAATTACGCTTGGTAATAAAGATCCAACTATCAAAAAGCTCAAAAGTACTAAAAGCCCCTCCAAAACTAAAGCTATGGAAATATTTTACCTAGGTTTCAAGCCGTGATTCGTTTGTCCGATGAGATTGTATTAAATATTTTTTAACCTATAAAAATAGGCCAATAAAGTACACAAGTATGGACGGATTGGCTTTTGACTGAGACATTCGGCAGTGCTACAATTTTTACTAATTTTTTTGAGTGCCAGAAGGTTTCGGGTCTGTGGTCAACGAGATTAACGCTAACACTGATGCCGTTGAATTTACTAACTTTCATCAGCTATAGACCGATGAAGCGAGAGTATATATGAATACAGCGCATCCTTACTGGTTCGATACTTCACGACCGACGCAGGAAAATTCGGTTTTACCCTTTATGTTGGAGCGAAACGCGGCTAATGCACCAGACAATGTTTGCTGCCGTTTTGCTGACGGCACTGTTTGGACACATCAAGAAATACTGAATAAGACTCGGCAAACAGCTGCGTTATTTGAAAGCTTCGATATCAAACGTGGTGACTACGTGCTGGCTTGGCTTCCCAATGGTCCGGCGGTTATTCGGACTTGGTTCGCATTAAACTATCTAGGCGCAATTTTCGTGCCGCTGAATTTGGATTATCGGGGCAGAATACTCGAGCACGTCATTAGAGAGACTAAATGCACCGTGATGGTAGCCCATCCTGAGTTGATTGATCGCTTAGCTGATATCGAGACATCACTGGACACTGTTCTCAGTGTAGGTGGAGAAGACGGGATAATCGGCGAAAAAATTAAAGTTTCGGCGACCCATTTGGAATTTGACGGCGAAGTGTCGACACCCGCTGACATGCAGCCATGGGATCCGCAAATGGTTATCTTCACGTCTGGAACAACTGGGCCGTCCAAAGGAGTTCTGTGCCCATATTTGCAACAGGTCAGTGTGGGGAAGGGCGCCTACGGCTATATGACAAGCGATGATTGCATACTGATCGACTTACCGATGTTTCACGTTGGTGGTGTTTCTCCCACAATGGCGGCGATCACCAATGGGGCAACGATGGCGCTTTACGATGGATTTAGTACCGAGAAGTTTTGGAAAAGAGTTAAAGAAAGCAACGCGACAACGACCTCTGGTCTTATCGGCTCAATGGCGGCATTTCTCGCGAATGCGCCGGTTGAACAAGAGAATGTCGACAATTCATTAAAAATAATTAATGGTATTCTTAATGATCAAGCAATAGAGGTTGCAAAGCGTTACAACTTTAGGCTTTGTTCAGGTTTCAATATGAGTGAGTTGTCGGTGCCATTGGTGATTACCACCGAAGATAGAGTCGCCGGGAGCATGGGTACTCCGCGTACTGGCTGTCAATGTCGTGTTGTGGACGAGCATGACTATGAATGTGTGCCTGGCGAGGTTGGTGAATTGCTAGTCCGAATGGACCAACCCTGGGAAACTTGTCTGGGTTATCTCAATAGACCGGATGCGACAGCCACCGCATGGCGGAATGGTTGGTTTCATACCGGTGATCTTGTACGGAAAGATGAAGACGGAAATTACTTCTTTGTTGATCGCTTAAAAGATGCGGTTCGCCGGCGTGGCGAGAATGTGTCTTCGCTGGAAGTCGAAAGCGAAGTGCTGGGCTACAAATCAGTGGCCGAAGCGGCAGTTGTGGGCATACCTAGCGAATTGGGAGACGAGGATATTCTTGTTGCCGTTGTTGCGAAACCTGGAGAGGAAATTGATGGGAAATCTCTTATCGACTATTTGATTCCGCTTATGCCTCATTACATGGTGCCAAGATTTGTTCGAGTTTTGGACCAACTACCGAAAACCCCAACGAATAAGCTCATGAAATTCGCGATTCGTGACGAAGGTATTACAGCCGACACTTGGGATGCGGAAGCGGCGGGTATTAGGCTAAAGAAAACACGTTTATCTTGATTCATCCAATGGACATTGCTCCGCAGATAGGAGCAGGCCACAAAATGTCTGAGTCCGCGCTGAGGGCTTGATCAAGATTTGTGCTAACGTCGGCAGGGAAATTATCTGTGCGGCGAGTTTGAAGGTTGGCACCTGTAGCAATAAACTCCAATGTGCAGGACAGCAAATTCCGGCTTTTATTCACAATGAATATGATACCTTGCATGCGTTTGTCATTTCTTGCGAGGTACCTGCAGTGTAGCGACACGACATCACCGACGTGTAATTCGTTGAGGTAGTAAAGGTGGTGTTCTAAATCAAAAAGTCCAAGTTTTCTTTCTGAAAAGTACTTTTGGTCGACGCCTAATTGATTGAACATGGCCCAGCCCGAAAGGTCATAAAGTGTCTGATAGTACTGGATATTGACATGACCATTCTGATCTTGCCAATTTTCTGGAATGGTGTGCTCTAAAATCTTTTCTAGTTCGAGTACTTGCTCAACTGTTGGAAATGTAGGCCGCATGGTTAATCCAGTGTAATTACAAAATTATTAGGAATCTCCGAATAAAGTCGTTCCACATCACTAGCTCTTCTCTGTAAGGCGACCGACTGATTAACAGTTCCCTTGTCTGAAATTTCATGACCATCGATGCTCGGAGGTTCAATTAAAAATCCAATGCGCTTGATTCTCCTACTGCTAAAAGGATTTCGGTCATTGTACTCGCCTAGTTTTTCGACGATCCAGGATCGCAACTCCATATCGCAGGCTAGATCCTCAGACGTAGTTGGTAAGCTTCGTTTAAAATATCGCTCCGCAGTTCCGCGGTTTAGCCAAACAAGTACCGCCAAATATTCGGCATTGACGCCACATATAACTGTGTCGCTTATCAGTGGGGATAGTGTTTGGATTAATAGTGCTCTTAATGTTCCTCCGGACACCCAAGTGCCGTTTGCTAGTTTAAATTCTTCTGCCAATCGTCCAGCAAACTTCAATCCTCGGCTGATATCATTGTGCTTTATAAATGCCGCATAGTCTCCGATCTTTAAGAATCCCTCGTCATCGAAGAGATCACTAGAGTCGTGACCAACATAACCAGGAGTCACCATTGTTCCAAGCATGCGAACCTCATAGCGATCATTTTCGGGTACTAGTTTTATTGTGAGTCCGGGCATCGGTAGACCGATACCAACTTCTTCAGAGTTGAAGTAGATTGCCATGCAGCCAGATGACGTTTCAGTAGCCCCATAACCCGTCGTGAAGAAGATCCTTTTACCTGTCACTTCGATGGCGAGTTTTTGAAAGCGATCATAAAGTGCTTGAGGAAGCCCTGCGCCCCCGTACAAAGCGAGGCGTAAGCTACTAAAAAATGCATATTTTAACTCGGGATCGGTCTCCATCGCCTCAACAAGCATTGCATAGCCTGCAGGTACGTTAGTAAAAAACTTAACCGGGACATCTTTGATATTTTTCACAGTTGTGTCAAATTCGCCAGGCATCGGTCTGCCTGCATCAATGTGCAACGTGCCGCCGCTCACCATGACACCCATTTTAGTGAATGCGCCGGACACGTGATTCCATGGCAGCCAGTCGAGCATCTGATCGTCCCATCCGGCCGTCTCCCCTAATACTTGGCAAGCTTGAGCGAGATTTGCAGTGATCATACGTTGAGTATGAATGACTGCCTTGGGCAAGCTTGTTGAACCTGAAGTCAGCATATATACAGCCGGAACGTCGGGGTCAATCGAGTAAATAGATTCATTCACCTGTTCACTTATATCCGTTTTCAATATGTCTGCCATTGCGATCGCACTGCAATTCAGAATATCTGGATTAGCAGTGATAATAATTGCGTCTCCGAAATCCACGGAATTAAGTACTGTCTTATATCTCTCTGTATGCTCCGCAAAGATAACGGCAGGGTTAAGCATGTTGATGACGTAGTTTAATCGACCATAGTCCCCACCTATCAATGAGTAGTTGATACTCACTGGACACACAGGAATCTGTGCCGCCATAGCGCCATATTTGAGTACTGCATGATGAATTGAATTGCCCGACAAAATTAATACTGGTCGAAGATTTTTGATGTCTTGTATGAGTAACCATGCGGCAACGGCAGAGCTATCTCGAAATACCTCCGCGTAGTTAATAGATAACCATTGCCCATTTAGGTCTCGTTCTTTCAAATAAGCCTGTTCCGGCCGATCTTTTGCTTGTTGCGAAATGACTACTGATAAGTTGGGGATGTATTCTTTGAGTTCGACAACAGATGTTACGATGAGACTGCCGTCAGAACGCGTTTCAACGTTCATTTTTGCCGATGGAAAACACACATCTTGAAACGGAACGCTGTGAAGGTCCATGAGTTTTTTAGAGTAGCTCATAGGTGAGATCACCCGCGTCTTTGATGCCGTATGTAGTGACATTTTTAAAACTGAACATTATGGCATCTTTGATCCAATCCCCATTTCGTTTATGAAAATTGTCAATTAGAGGCCTGCCGACGAGTAGCCACTTCAGTTTTGCGTCAGTCATAATGACTTGGGGGGTAGAGGGAAGAAGCCACTTGTGCGCTGCTTGTAGGCATCAAAATCTGGACGTTTTTTAGTCATCCGCTGTTCTAACAGCCCCTTTCCAGTGGGGCCTAGCAGTGCGTAGTAGATTGTGGCAAGACTAATTATCGTTACAATACCGGCGATGTTCTCCATTGCAATCAGAAAGAAGCCAAACCACACGCAGGCTTCACCGAAGTAATTGGGGTGTCGGGTATAACGCCATAAACCGCGGTCCATGACTTTGCCGTTGTTCGCGGGGTCCCCAAGAAAACGCGACAGTTGCCAATCGCCAACTGTTTCGAAAATCATACCGACAACCCAAATAGCGACACCCATGTACGCTAATATTCCGAGGCTCGTAGGATTGGTCATGGTCATTGAAAATATGAGTACCAATGACACTAGCCACATAAAGAATCCTTGTAGCAGATATACATGCTTTAGACTATGAATTGCATAGTTACCCCCCTTTGATTCAATGTGCTGCCGAAAGCGGGCATAACGAGGGTCTTCGCCACCCCAGTTCCGCCAGCCGATATAAAGAGCTAACCGGATTCCCCATATCGTTGTTAGCCATAGAACTAACGACTGACGTTCTGCGACGCCGTCGGAGACGGAGGCTGTGAAAAATACCGCGACAACAAACCCTAGGCCCCAGTAAATATCTGCAATACTTGAATCGCGTATAGCTACGCTTAATCCCCAGAGACTAACCATCAAAACCAAAACTAGTGCCGCATTCATGGCAGCTATACGTACAAATTCTTCAGTCATTTTTGTATCCTTTTTCCTTTTGTGGGCTCGAACCCCCTGTGATATGATACTTTAGTCTAATAAAGCAAGTGAGTCAAAAGATAGTCATGAACGACTTTGATGGATTGCGCCCGCGTACAGCTGGCCTTGGGAAGAAACATCAAGATTGGCGTACTAAGCTACGCATCTTCGTCGATGAAAATATTGTTCCTGATCTCGATGCTTGGAGCGAGGCAGGGACGTTTCCAGATGAGCTTTATAAAAAAGCGGCAAAAGCTGGTCTACTCGGGTTCGGTTTTGCAGTAGAACTGGGTGGATGGGCTGAGGATGCCGACCTATATCATCGAATCATTTTTGCCGAAGAATTTCATCGTCACGGTTCAGGGGTCGTGTTTGCCGATATCGCAACCTTATGGATAGGCTTGCCGCCGGTGGTGAAATTTGGATCTCCACAACTGCTGGAATCGGTTGTAAGGCCCATTCTTGCGGGTGAAAAAAAGATCGCTTTTGCAGTTACCGAACCTGGCGGCGGTTCGGATGTGGGTGGGCTCTCTATGACTGCGGATTTCGATGGAGATAATTATGTTGTAAATGGAGTCAAGACGCTTATTTCTGGTGCTACGAGAGCTGATTGGGTATTGACGGTGGTCCGTACTGGTAGCAAAGGTTTAACTCTCCTGCTTATTGATACTGTGAGTGAGGGTATGTCGGTTGAGCCGGTAAAAGGTCTTAGTTGGTATAGCGCAAGCAACGGCACGATATCATTCGACTCCGTAAAAGTACCTGTCAATAATCGTATTGGCGACGAAGGCAGAGCATTTAGCTATCTAACGGAACAATTCAATATCGAGCGCTTTAGCGGAGTGGCCGCTACGCTAGCGATGGCCAGAACAGCAACGGCGGATACGATTGTATGGGCGAAAGATCGACATACTTTTGGTAAACGACTGATAGATCACCAAAGTATTCGTCACAAGCTGGTTGCGATGGTGAGAGAAATTCGGGCCGCTTACGGTTATCTTGATCAATGTGTTTATCGTTTCGAAAACGATGAGTTACCAATCGCTGATCTGTGTATGTTAAAGGTTCATGCCACCGGTGTACTTGAGCGCGTTTCACGTGACGCTATGCATGTGCTTGGAGGACAGGCGTATCAGGGTAATCACAGGATCGAGCGTATTCAACGTGAGTCGAGAATATTTGCTCTGGGTGGAGGAACAGAAGAAGTTCTGAGTGATTTGGCTGCACGACAATTGGAGTTTTGACAATAGTAGAGAGAGTAATAAAAAATGACTGATAAAATGAAAATAGTGAATGCGTTACGTGATGCAAATTTGAGTAAGAACCACCAAGCTTTTCTCAGCCATCTGACCGATGATATTGAGTATTATTACCACATGAGTTCTAGGCCGCTTATCGGGAAAGCTTGGGTTCAAAAGTTCCTTTCTAAATACGACTCGATAACCAGCGATGTTATCTGGCGTATTGACCGGCATGCTGAAACTGACGATGCCCTGTTGGTAGAAGGGTATGAGGAGTATACCGATACAAGGACTGGAGATCGCATTGCTCACCCTTATATGGGCGTATTCGAATTCAATGGGGATAAAGTATGTAAGTGGCGTGATTATTTCGAAATGCATCAAAAGACAGACGACACAAAATGATGTCGTCAACTGATGCTGAGAATTTTTCGATTGGCGAACGTTTTATGGCTGGACTTGAACGATGCGATATTGAAGCGACACGTAAAATTTATGCTGTGGATGCCAAACTTTGGCATAATTTTGATCAGTCGTTTCAGTCCGTCGAAGAAAACTTAAAAACGCTGCAATGGATGCACCGCAAACTTTCCGATATCGTTTATGAGATTGTTGTTCGTGAGTCGATTCCCAGTGGTTTTTATCAGCAGCATATCCTAAGAGGTGTTTTGGCATCTGGGGAGAAATTTGCCATGCCAGCATGCGCTATTGTGAAGATCGCAGCAGGAAGGATTGTCTCGATTGATGAGTATCTTGACTCACAGCACACGCTTCCGTTGCTGGAGGGCTAGGCAGTTGGAAAGACTGTGATAATGGCGTTAATTTTTGTATATCACGAAACCTTATATTTTTAGACAAGTTAATGTTGAGCAGATTTCCTAGTGTTTAGAATAAATAATTAATTGAGATAGATCGTATGCATAATTATATTTGGAAAAGTAATTATCTGCTGATAGGGTTATTATTTTGCTGTTCAATTCAGGCTGGTAATACCGTTGGCCAATTTGCTGAGGACGCACCAGATAGACTGGTGGAGTATCTGCAAATCAATACAGTCAATCCACCAGGTAATGAAGCCCTTGGAGTTGCCTTTTTCGCTAAATATTTAGCAGCGGCGGGTATAGAGTTTCAAGTCGGTGAATCAGCCCCAGGCAGAGGCAATATTTGGGCAAAATTACCGGGCGGGGACAAACAAGGTATTGTTCTTTTAAATCATATTGATGTTGTACTGGCGGATGAAAAGTACTGGAGTGTAGATCCATATAAGGGTTTAGTAAAAGACGGCTATATCTATGGTCGCGGCGCCTTAGATATGAAGGGACTGGGTATCGCACAATTTCAGGCATTTTTGTCTCTAGCGGCCTCTGGAGAAAAACTTAATAGAGATGTATGGTTTCTTGCTACGGCTGATGAGGAGGCTGGCGGTCAATATGGAGCAGGATGGATGGTTAAACACCATCCGGAAATATTTGAAAAAGTTGGATTTTTACTCAATGAAGGCGGCTTTGGTTTTCGTGTTGGCGATGACGTCAGTTTTATTGTCGAGGTTACCCAAAAAGTCCCTTTATGGTTAAGACTTACTGCAACCGGTAATCCTGGCCATGGTTCGGCGCCCCAAGTTCATACTGCGGTTACTCGACTATTTAAGGCAGGCCATCGAATAACAACAACCAACTTTAAGCCGAGGGTAATTAAGCCAGTAAAACGGATGTTCTCAGATATTGCTGCATCTCAGCCGATGGGTTTTAAAGAGCAATATACAAATATATCAAAACACATATTGGATACCGAATTCATGTTGGCGCTACAAACACGAAATCCGCAACATCATTCGTTATTACGTGACACCTGCTCCGTCACTCGAATTGAAGGTAGCTCGAAGATTAATGTTGTGCCTGCGGAAGCTAAATTTGAGCTCGATTGTCGTTTGCTACCTGACCAAAACATTGATGTGTTTGTAAAAGAGCTGGAGTTGCTAATTGCGGATCCCAATATAAAAATTGAGCGGCTCATGGAGTTTTCCCCAGCAATCAGTGAGACTGAAACAGAATTGTTTGATCACATTCAAAGAGTTACTAAAAAACACTATCCTGGCTCACAGGTAATACCAAGTGTTTCAACAGGGTTTACCGATAGTCATTTCTTTCGGGACTTGGGCATCGTGTCATATGGTTTTGGTCCATTTATGGCAACACGATCAGATTTTCAGGGTGTTCATGGCAATGATGAAAAAGTGTCTGTAGTTAATATGGTAAATGGAACAATCCTCTTGCGGGATTTACTGGATTCGTTTGCAGTAAAATAGACGTGTTGTGTATTACCTTTATAAAACTAACAGAAGCTATCTGTTAGTTTAGGAAGATCAAGTGTTCTCTAGCGATAACTCGCGTTACCTTGTCTCGGCGTGATCTCTAGTAAGCGAAAAGGGTAACGGGCCACTTGATTGGCCGGAGTTATACTGTGAGCTCAAGGTTATGTTGACATAGCGGTTATTCTGGAGGGTATTTTAGTATATTTTCGTAGATTCTGCTGTGTTGAGAACTCCAGACTCTAACCGTTTTTTCATCATAGCTTCCATAGCTTTAGGGTCTAAGGCGAGCTTTGCCCGAACATTAATGGCCATGGGATCCGTATCCCATTCATCGATATTATTTTTTATGGCGAACAGGCCTTGCTGAGCTATATCCTCAGGTTTCGCTTTTGCACCGATTACGGCAGCGGCCATTCGAGTATCAACAGCCCCTACTATAAGTGCTGTCACTAATATTCCTGAAGGCTCAAGTTCAGCACGAATGCATGCGGTTGCCGAACGAGAGGCAAACTTTGAAGGACTATATCCTCCCATAATTGGAGATGAAATAATTCCACCAGCCGAATTAATATTTCCAATTGCTCCTCCACCGTTTTGTTTTAAAATTGGCGCGAAAGCTCTACACATAGCAACAACTCCAAAATAATTAACTTCCATCTCAAGACGCATAGCGGCCATGGTTTCAGCTTCCATTAACGTTTCGCCCAGATAGACCCCTGCATTATTAATGAGAAGGTTTACGTCTGTGCAGCGCTGGGTAGCCAATGTAACCTGGCTGGGTTGCGTGACATCAAGTTCTAAAGCGATGAGTTTATCGGGCGCCTCTTTAACAATTTCGTTAGCGTCAGCAATGGAACGTGAAGCAACATAAACCCGCTTTGCGCCTTGCTTAAGTAATTGGCGAACAAAACCTAAACCAATCCCCCTGTTGGCTCCAGTTACGAGAGCTGTACAGCCGTCAATTTGCATGGAGTAATACCTCTATTGGACTGCCGGCTTAGCGGCTAGTTCTTCTACAAAGTCAGGTACAGCCTCGCCTTCCTGAAGCCTATTAGTCAGTCCTCTATCGAAATAGTCTCTCCATCCGCTGATCTTAGAGCCTCTGAAGTCATAAATGCCTGAATAGGGGAGGACTATGCGTATGCCAGAGGGCGTCATATATTCCTCGATACCTTCAATAAACAATTGCGTTTCCGTTTCCGAATAATTAATAACTCGCCACTTAGAATCGGTAACAGCGCCACCAAATTTTGTTAGCCATACTCGTGCTTCTTGTTTGCTTCGCAGGGGTGGCTCAATAGCGGCAGCATAGTGCCATATTATATCGTCAGTCAGGTGTGCTAGCACTGCCTCGACATTCTTGCCTTTCCAGATTTCAATGATCGATAAATAGATCTCTATTTTTGAGTCCATAGTCTTACCCTCATGGTTAATGTGCACATTTTCAGTTGCATAAGTTATGGGTTGTAAAATCAAAGTAGAGAATAGTAGGATAAATAGTGATTTCATTGGAGTTCTCCTAATATTAATGGTCATGGGAGTGATGCTCGGCCAATCTACTACAACAGTTGCTGTTTATTATTTTAGCCTAGCTCGAGATAATTAATCTTATTATGCAAGTATGCTATCATCTTTTATTTAGTATAGTCTATTAATAAAAGTTAATAATCTATACGGTCTCACGCTTTTATGTTGTTGAATATTAATGGGGTAGAGTATGGATGTTTTAAACTTGGCAAGAAAATTTTTGGATGCTATTGAACGTGGCGATACCGCCGCCGCCAGAGCTTGCTACGCAGATGACGCTATTATTTGGCATAATTTTGATAACAAAGAAAAAACAGTCGACGAGAACATGGCATCTCTTGAAAAGTGGAAAAGATATGTGGATCATCGCAAATATGATTTGCAGCGATTAGAACGACTACCTAATGGCTATCTTCAGCAACATATCCTAACGGGTGTGACCAAAGAGGGCATACAAATATTGGTTCATGCCTGTCTTATTTGCACTGTATTCGGGGATAAGATTATCAAACTGGAGGAGTATCTTGATCCAGCTCCCGCTAGTATAGTTAGAAATATGGACTAACATAATTCAGAAGAGGTTTTGTAACAAGAAGTCATAAAATCTCTTCTTTTAATTAAACCGTGCGCTCCATGTTGGTGAAATTGGAAATGTATAAAAACCGGATTTGGCTTTGACGACCAAAGGTATCGACTGTATCACCATAGCGGCCACAGCGTATTGCTCGGCTTTAGTTTGTGACGAGTCGTTTTCTGCCTCAGTCAGATTCATTTGAATCTTCAGTCCAGGTTTACCTTTAACCTGGATATCCCAGTGATTGGAATCTTTGTAGCCTGGTAGATTCGCTCCCATAACCCAATTAACGGAGTGTGTAATTACTCGTTTCCCATTGACTATTCCGTGATGTTGCCAGTTGGTAGCTGCGATCGTCCCTTTATAAATAACGCCAGCTCGGGCAGTGATGTTTTCAGGTGCTAATGTGATCTGATTGTCAGCCTCGATACAATCTAGGGTGAGGCCTAAACTTGAGGCTAATGCATTAATTGACTGGCTATACATTTGACGAAACATTATCGCAAAGCCACCTTTTTTGAGATCTATCTTGTCTGGCTCTACCCCCATTCCCATTACACCAAATACATAGTCGTTGCTCGGCATGCTTATGCAGTCGAAAACTTCTCGGGTGGTAATGCTTTCTAAGTCTAAGCATACGCCAGACGCCACCGCGGCGATTCGCTCCGCTACAAAACCTGGATTTAAGCCGGTACCCGCAAGAGTCGCTTTGCCTTGATGGCAACTGGCTAGCAATGGAAACGCGATGTTGGGAGCTATATTCTGATAAGAAAAATAGTTATTAATCGAAATCACATTTTTCCCTGATGCCAGTAGGCGACAAATATCGCTGTCATAAAAATTGTAAGACTGCCGCAGCAATGGGCAATGTAGGACTACATCAGCATCAATAGCTAGAATTTCATCAAAGGATTTTGTCGCTAGGATTCCAGTTATCTGTCTGCGCGCAATTTCGCCAGCATCACGGCCTACTTTTCTATCACTGTGAACATAAAGGCCTGCTAGTTCAAGATCAGGATGATCTAAAATAGCTCTCAAACAAGTTTTGCCCATTGCTCCTGTTGCCCACTGAATAACTCTATAAGTCATTTTTACCTCCTGACTCAACTCAAATTAATGAAATTAAGATCTTTTAAATGAACAATAATTGCGCGAGCTATAAATTTATTAACTCCTCGATGGAATACCTTTACTTTAACTACTTGCATAATGATACTATATTTCAGGTAACAATTAGTTTTGGTTGTCGATTAGGACCTTAGGAGTTTTTTTATGACTGCATCAATGTTTCTTAAAATTATGCGATTTTATGTCCGTTTCACTCCAAGCTTTACGAGGTTAGGCTACTATGCTCGTCGGCCGTTTTGGCAGGATGATAATAGAGATTATTCTGAGCAACGCTGGTTGGTTACTGGTGCCTCTGGGGGGATCGGTGAGGCGATTGTAAGTGGAGCAGTTAATTGTGGCGCTACAGTGACTGCGGTCGCGCGTGATTCAAAAAAACTTGCCTTACTTACTGATGCTAGCCCTAGGTATGTTCACTCAATTGTCACGGACCTTTCTCTTCAAACTGAGGTTGAATTATTAGCTAAAAAATTGATTAGCGACGGAAAAAGAATTGATGTGCTTGTTAATAATGTTGGGATCCTCAATGATAAGTGTATCGTTACAGCAGAGGGGCATGAGGTTACATTCGCGCTTAATGTACTAAATCAATACCTGCTTACAAAGCGACTGCTTGAAGCCGGCATATTAGCTAAAAACTGCGTTGTTATCATGATGGCATCTGCCGGCATGTATAACGTGCCTCTCATACCTACTATGATGAATCGAACTGATTCGACTAGCTATCGTGGAACAGCCGCTTATGGTTTTCATAAGCGGGGTCAAGCCGCACTTGTAGCATATTGGCAGGAGCAAGCAGACCCTGACGGTAGAAGTTTTTATCTTATGCATCCAGGATGGGCTGATACCGATGGGGTGAAGCGGTCACTTCCGCGGTTTAGAAAAATACTCCAATCTATTTTACGTAATGCTGAACAGGGTGCCGATACAGCTTTATGGCTAGCTGCGGCGAGACCGAAAGCTGATTATCCAGCTTCATTTTGGTTTGACCGAAAGCCAAGAAAAGCTCATGTGTACAGTAATACGAAAGTGCCGGCGTGCAGTGAGAAGGAGTTTGTTGATTTCTTAGAGTCGGAATTGACTAAAGGTCGGAATAATTAGCTGTGGATGAGAGTAGCCTTATTTGGCTTTGAGTTGGACAACTTCCGACGCAACAAGTTTTTCACCACACTGATCACACCGGACATTACCCACTAAATCGTGCCCGCAAGGGCCATGCAATAGTTCCATTGGGTTTCCCGCGCTTGTGCCGCACCACTTATTCCCCCACTGCAGCAGTGATAAAAAGTATGGGTATAAATCTCTACCTCTATCGGTTAGGTGGTACTCGTATCTGATAGGTGAGTTTTGGTATGGCTGCCGGTAAAATATACCCTGGTCGATTAAGAATTTAAGTCGATCTGCAAGAATATTAGTTGCTATAGGTAATTCTTTATGAAATTCATCAAATCTTTTGATTCGGTGGAAAGCTAAAGCGATTAAGTTAGCTGTCCAGCGATCTCCGGTTATATTAATTAAATTCTTATAGGCTGAACCTCCCTCCAGCATCGCCACTGAGGAGCGACGACGTACTTTCATCGGCCTTATATCCTTAGTAGAACCAGGACCTTGTCGATAAAAAACTTCGCTGAAAAGTATAGATCCGTCACAGGCTCCACATGACATAACCGGTAACATACTGTGGCCACATCGAGTATGAATAAATTCGATTTGGTCTAGCACTGGCATAGTAAAGTACTTACGTTCCCATAGTATCGCCATAAGCCCAGTGTGATAAAGATCGAGAGACTTTTTTGTTAGCTGGTATATCGGTCTTTTCACGTTATCTTTTGGGATGTTTTTTCTTAGGCAATCAACCGTTTGGAGCCAGTTTAGTCTGTCAGTCAAAACTCCGCGGGAGGCACCTGTGGCAACCTGAAGTGCGTTAAAGGTGTTGATGCCCCAAAAAAGCTCCTCAATAATGAGCAGGCACCATTTGTCGCCAATTTGATCAAGTGCCCGATTAATCGAACTTGCGCGGGAAGTTATAGTACTTTTGATTTCTTTAGGCATTTCAATGCAACTATCTGTTTTACACAAGAAAATTATTTTAGCACGGAATAATAAATTTCTGTGATTCCGAACTTCATAACAGCGGTAGATGATGATTTTCTATAATTGAAGTTAAGGATTTCGAGGGGCGGGTAACTAAATATTTTAAGTTGTTAGCGAGATTGCGTTCTATACGGTAAATGCTTAATATTAGGTCTTTTTATAAAAGTATAGATATAGGGAAACGTTATATGTCCATAAAAGATAGGCTGCGAATTCCTGTTATTCAAGCCCCTATGTTTTTATTGTCGGGCCCTGAGATGGTGATAGCTAGTTGTAAAGCAGGGGTGATTGGTTCGTTTCCAACGCCTAATGCGAGGACTCTAGACCAACTTGAAGATTGGCTGATCAAAATCACTGATGCGGTCGGTGATGATATTAATGCGGCGCCCTGGGCAATAAATATAATCATGCATAGGTCGAATCCTAGGCGTCATAAGGATCTTCAATTGGCTATTAAGTACAAGGCGCCAATGGTTATCACAGCACTAGGTAGTCCTAAAGAAGCGGTAGATTCAATCCATAGTTATGGTGGAAAGATCTATGCAGATGTTATTAATATAGACTATGCACGCAAGGCCGCTGAATCTGGAGTGGATGGACTCGCGTTAGTATGTGCAGGGGCTGGTGGCCATACAGGCCAACTATCACCATTTGCATTTATCGATGAAGTAAAGACGTTTTTCGATGGAGAGATTATTTTGGCGGGGTGTATGTCCAGTGGCCGAAGTGTGCATGCGGCGGAAGTTCTCGGTGCAGACTATGTTTATATGGGAACACGGTTTATCGCGACAAAAGAAAGTTTGGCGCAAGATGAATATAAGCAGATGATTGTAGAATCATCTGTCAGAGATATTGTTCCTTCAGATGCTATAACTGGTGTAAAAGCTAATTGGTTGCGCAGCAGCCTGCTAAACGCGGGATATGATCCTGAGAATATGCCTCCCGCCGCTAATATCGACTTTGCAAGCGCAGCAGGCGATGTTAAGCGATGGCGTGATATTTGGGCTGCAGGGCAGGGCGTCGGGGTCATAAAAAAAGTGCAGAGCGTTTCTAAAGTAGTAGATCAACTCGAGAGCGAATATAACGACTCTAAATCAAACGGAGATTGGAGATCATAATGATTACATCCACGCCAAAACGAATTGATCAATATGTAAAGCAAGGGCTGTGGGAGAATAAAACACTACATAGTTTATTAGGGGAAAGCCGGAATCGGTACCCACAAATATTGGCGGTGGCTGACCAACCAAACCGTATAGAGCTGACAGGGACAAATCCACTGAGACTATCCTTTTTGGAGCTCGATCAAGCCAGTACAAATTTGGCATGCGAATTTGTAAATCATGGTTTAACAAGGGGTGATTGCGTTGTGGTGCAGCTGCCAAATATTGTAGAGTTGATGGTTTTATATATGGCGGTGAGTAAAATCGGGGCCATTATGTCACCGATTCCAGTTCAGTATGGGGCCCACGAAATTTTGCATATATGCGGTTCGGTACTACCTAAAGCTTTTATAACTATTGATCGCTTTAAAGATGACAACCTAGCGGCAACTGCCCGCCAACTGCTTGATTCTGAAATCCCCGTTTTTGCTTTTGGCAATAGCTTTAATGGAGCGATTCAGTTGGCTCTGAATTGCGGGTCAATGGAAGAAAACCTCTTATTACTTGATGATTATCAGGCTTCATGGCCTATTACGGGTGACCACATTATCACTATCTGTTGGACTTCGGGGACTACTGGTACGCCTAAAGGTGTTCCTCGTTCGCATAATATGTGGGTGACGGTATGTCGAAGTTGCATTGAAGCGGGAGAAATTCAAGCAGGTGACCGATTACTTAATCCGTTTCCTATGATTAATATGGCGGCGTTGGCTACATTTCTTTATTCCTCTGCGTTACTTGGATGCTCAGTTATTTTACATCACCCTCTTGATCCTGCGGTATTCTTAAGGCAGATTGAGGATGAGAAGATTAATTTCACGATCGCCCCTCCTGCGCTACTTAATCAGTTGGCAAAGTCCGAAGAAATGTGGAATCAGTTTGACTTTTCTGCCCTGCGCTCTATCGGATCTGGCTCTGCACCATTGGCGGCATGGATGATTGATGTTTTTGACAATAAATATAATAAGCGCGTCATTAATTTTTATGGATCCAATGAAGGCATCAGTTTAGTTTCAAACTATAAAATTGCCCCTGATTCAGAAACTCGGGCGTCCATGTTTCCAAGATTAGGTGCTGGAATTGCAGATTGGGACTTGAAATCTGATAGATACATTCAGACCAAAGTTATTGATCTCGTAAGTAGAGAGGAAATCACTATCCCTGGTCATGTTGGTGAGTTAGTAGTAAAGGGAGCTACTATATTTGACGGATATTGGGATACTGACAATAGTGAAGTGTTCACACCCGACGGTTACTTTCTTACCGGAGATTTAGTTGAAATATGTGGAAACCCCCCAAATTATTTAAGAATAGCTGGGCGTTCTAAGGATATTATTAATCGTGGAGGAATGAAAATTTCACCGGCAGAAATTGACGTTCTTCTTGAGGGTTTGCCAAGCGTGCTTGAGTCTGCAGTTTGTAGCTATTCTGATGACAGGCTTGGGGAAAAAATATGCGCCTGTATTGTGGCTGCCAGTGACGCCGAAGCGCCCGATTTAACAACGATAATAGATTATCTTTCTGAGAAGGGATTAGCTAAATTTAAGCTACCCGAGAGGCTTGAGCTTTTGGATGCTTTACCTCGCAACCCAATTGGAAAGGTCCAACGTTTTGTTCTGCAAGATATTGTAAGTAAGAGACCTAGATTTTAAACTAATTTAGCATAGGCTAATTAGCAATGCAGTGCCAATTCCAGCAGCGCCGCTAGTGGCCACTATGCCAGTTTTTAATTTCCTACGAGTTAGTTCGTCTATTAATGTACCCAGCATGATTGCTCCGGTTGCTCCCATTGGGTGCCCCATAGCGATTACCCCACCATTGACATTTAACTTATCTGACCTAATATTTAGCTCTCGCTGACATGCGATTATGGTAGCTGCGAAAGCTTCATGAATTTCGAATAAATCAATATCTTCAACCGTAATATTTTGCTCAGACATTAATTTTGCTGTAGCCGCAGTGCAGCCAGAAACCACTTGCAATGGATCATTGCAAGTGGTGGCTACGGCAAGGACTCGTGCGACGGGAGTTTTTTTAAGATTTTCTTGTAACGATTGATCCCCCAAGAGAACTAGGGCTGCTGCGTCCGCCATGGAGGGCGAATTACCGGCGGTGTGAGCATGTATAATTTCGGTTAGATGGGAGTGCTCACTCAATTGAAGTGCGTCAACACCCGAGTCTCCTAGTTCGGCAAAAGCAGGAGGTAGTGCCGCTAACTGCGCAAGAGAAATACTGCTACGTATGCATTCATCTTGCGTAATTGTTCTTTTTTTAACTGGGTTGTATATCGGTATAATAGACTTAAAAAAGCCTTCTCGAGTTGCCTTAGTGGCTTTCTGCTGGCTTTTGTACGCCAACTTATCAAGTGCTTCTCGGCTGATCCCGTAATCTGACGCGATTAAATCGGCTCCACTCCCCATCATTAACATTCGACTTGATAGCGCAACGTTAGCGTCGGTAAACATTACTGCTTTATCAGAAAGCATCGGTACCCGTGACATCATTTCTATACCACCGGTAACTACACAGCTTGCCTGACCAGCCAGTATTTTCATCACCCCGATATTAATTGCATCTAGGCCAGAGGAACAAAATCGGTTTACGCTCATTCCTGGAACGCTATCGGGCCAGCCAGCATACATGAGGGATGCCTTAGCAATATTGCCTCCTTGTTCATTAACCTGAGAAACGCAGCCGAGAATGACATCCTCAACCCAAACTGGATCCAGCTGATTACGATGCTGAATCTCTCTATACAATACTGACAGTAATTTGAGTGGCGATATATCAGCTAAACCACCTTCAGGTTTGGCTCTACCTCGGGGTGTTCGGATCGCATCATAAATAAAGGTATGGTTCACTAGTTAACCCCTACTATAAAGCTCACACAAGTAGTTGTGCTTCCTCCAAGGTTAAATGTTGCCATATTCTCAGCATTCTTGACCTGAGACTTTTTTGCTTTTCCAGACACCTGCTTAGCGCAATCCAGTAACATTCGAATACCGGTGGCGCCTACTGGATGACCAAGACCTAGTAAACCGCCACTTGGGTTAATTGGGAAGTCGCCATCCATAGAGATACGGCCTTCTTCAATCGCTTTCCAACTTTCCCCTGGGGAGGTAAGTCCAATGTGGTCAATTGCCATATACTCCGTAATACTGAAACAATCGTGCGTTTCGAGCCCATCTAGATCGGTAATATCACATAACCCTGCTCTTGCCAGAGCATCAGTCATAATTTGGGCTACATGAGGGAAAATTAGTGGTTGCCCCGCACTAATTTTCAATTTAGTGTCTAAACTAATGGGGGCTGAGCGATGCCCCCAGCCTTTGATTCTAGGAATTTCTTTGAGTTTAAGTTTGTGCTGTTTAGCGTACTCCTTTGCGGTTGCTTCGTTAGCAAGAAATACGCAAGCAGCACCATCGGTTATTTGGCCGCAGTCCATTTTTCGAATACGGCCCTCTATAACCGGGTTATACTTATCACAGTCAGTATAACTTTCATTAGGGAAATTCCAATGTCGTGTCTGAGCATTGGGGTTATTTTTTGCATTACTGAAATTAATTTTGGATATATCTTTCAGATGCTGGCAGTCTATGCCGTAGCGTTTATCGTACTCATCGATTATCTGATTAAACATGTATGGCCATGGGTACGTAGCATCTTGAGCTTCTTTGTTTCGCCATGTTGCCGCACCTAGGTGGTCCGCCCCAGTTTTACCGTCTACGTTGCGCATATATTCTAAACCTAAAACACAGGCTAAATCATAATGCCCCGATTCGATATCTCGCATGGCACTTAATATGGCAATCGAGCCTGAGGCGCAAGCAGCCTCATGCCGACTAGTCGGAATGGAGGACATTTCGGGATAAACTTCACCAAAAAAACCATTAATCAACCCTTGACCTGTAAAAAGGTCGCCAACAAAGTTACCCACATGGGCTACCTGGATCTGATCAGGCGTTAACTTGGCATTAGTGAGCGCATCGTTTAGAGTTTCTGAAAACATATCGAAAATCTTAAGGCCTTCGCGAGACCAATTACGAGAAAAATCTGTTTGGGAGCCGCCTAAAATATAGATTGGGGTGCTCATTTTCGCTTCCTCAATGTAGATGTTGAGCTATAGATAAAATTGTCTTAGAGTTTTATTGCTAGACTCAGGACAGTGTTTATGCCACTAGAAAGCTAACTAATTAAAATGGTCTAGAGCCAAAAGCTGACATGTTATTAAACTTGCATAATAAGACCAACTATATCACAATTAACCCCATTGTACATTTCATCTAAACGAGATAATTTATGAGCAAGTCAGGTTTTGAAGTCACTGAGAAATGTATTGGGCCGGCACAGCATTTTGAGAATACTCAGCAGTGGATTTATGAACTAGATAATCCTTATTTACATGGAGTTTATGCGCCAACAACCGATGAAATTTCAGTGGATGAGCTGGAGGTTGTTGGAAATATCCCTGAAGACCTATTCGGCGCGTTTTATCGCAATGGACCGAATCCAGTATTTAAGCCTAAAACTCTTTATCACCCCTTTGATGGTGATGGTATGGTCCATGCTGTTTATATTCGAGACGGGAAAGCGTCCTATCGTAATAGCTATATTCATACCGCAGCATTGCAGCATGAATTGGCCAAAAACGAAGCGGTTTGGCCGGGAGTAATGGGAAAATTTGATTTTTCGTTACCTGATTTCCCTATCAAAGATACTGGGAATACTGACGTAATTGTATTTAATGGAAGCCTAGTGCCTACGTGGTATAACTCAGGCATACCATATGCGATGAATCCACTGACGTTAGAGAACGAGGGGATGCTCGAAATAACTGGTAGAGCAGGGCGTAATATGTCAGCTCACAGCCATGTCGATTGGAAGACTAAAGAACTAATTTTTATGGATTACGGGGACGAGTCACCGTTTATGACATACGGTGTAGCAAATCCGGATGGAACATTAGCGCATGAAATTCCTATTGAATTACCCGGGCCGCGGCTTCCACATGATTTAGGCTTCACGACCAATTATACAATTTTACATGATCTCCCGTTTTTTCATGATATGGATATTTTGAGGAATCATAACCGAAGAGTTGTTACGTTTCATAAGGATATTTCTGCACGTTTTGGCATTATCCCCCGCCATGGCCAATCTTCAGATATTAGATGGTTTGAGTGCGAGCCTTGCTTTATCTTACATGTGTCCAACTGCTGGGAAGAAGGCGATTGGATCTACATGGATGGCAGCCGCTCTATCAATCCTATGCCTGAATTAAATAATGCAGACGGACCACTGTCAAACATGTTGGCCTATATGCGCGTAGAGGCGAACAACTATCGATGGAGATTTAATTTAGTCACTGGTGAAGTTAGGGAAGGTGACATCGACGATTTAAATACAGAATTTAATAAAGTAAATCAAATTTTTCAGGGAGTAAAATCAAAGTATGCATATCACCAGCGTATTCCTTTGCTTCATGAGGGTGGTCATACACTGCGGTTTAATAGTCTCATCAAATATAATAATGACACGGGCCAGTATGATCAATGGGATTATGGGCAAGGTGTCTATGGTAGTGAGACGCCCTTTGCTCCAGTAAAGGGAGCAAATCGAGACAACGACGAAGACGACGGGTATGTTATGTCATTAGTTACCGACAGCAATGACTGGAAATCGGAATTACAAATATTTAGCGCTAGAGATATTACGATGGGCCCCATAGCGCGTGTCAAGATACCTCATCGTGTGCCAGTAGGCTTCCACGCATGGTGGTGCTGTGGCGAAGAGCTTTGGAGTGAAGGTTGAGTCTAAAAGGTATTAGTCGAGAAATGTAATTTAACTTGCTTTGCTGTTTACTAGGTAAGTTAGGAAGACGAGTATGCAAAATAAATCATTCGATGCAGTAGTCATAGGGTCAGGTATTGGTGGTCTGTGTGCGGCAGCTAGACTTACTAGTGCTGGCATGCGTGTCTTGGTTGCTGAAAAGTCACCTTATCTTGGTGGCCGTTGTGGACATCGAGAACGCAAAGGCTGCCTTGTAACCTCTGGTGCGATGATGATTCCGACTGGGCCAAATAGTGCCATTAGAGAGGCCTTTGATTCGGTGGGTATAGATATGGACGTGATCGACTTGACTGGCCGTATGCGTTACCGGCTTGGTCATGGTGATTATGATTTGCCTCCTACCGGTGGAGGGTTGTATGGAATGATTGAGTTCGCAGCCCAAGACATACAAGAGGCTAAAAATCTCTTTCAACACATTCAAATTGCACTTTTCGAGTCTATGCCTTCTGACTCGATAACGATTAAGGACTGGTTTGTCGAACATACGTGTAACTCCGGTATCATAAATTTATTTCAAGGGTTTTGCGCCGCATTAATGGGTACCAATTTACATGAAGTTCCGGCTGGAGAGTTTTTTCGCTTTTTAAAATACAGCAGTAAGGGTAGCCGTTTTGGCATGGCAACAAAGGGTAATGGCTCACTTGTTGATGATTTGGCAGTAGCGTTAGAAAGTATGGGATCTGAAGTCCGTCGAAGAGCCAGATGCACACGTATCTTAGTTGATGACGGAGTACTAAATGGAGTAGAAATTCATAACAGTGGTGGTGGAATCGAAATAGTAAAAACGGATATAGTACTGTCAAATTCCGGCCCAGACCTAACGGTTGCACTTGCTGGCGGAGAGACAAAATTCGACCAGGAATATTTAAAAAAACTGCATGCCAATTCAGCTGATGCCCCTATTATGCATGTGAGTTTCGTGATGGATGAACCGCTGGTCGAAGACTTTGCAGGGTGCATGGTATTTTGTAATACCCTTAACCTCATTTATTTAGAAATTCCTTCGGCGATTCTAAGTAATTACTCTCCCAAAGGAAAATACCTGCACGTTGCGTACGGCGCGCCTGCGGATGCTGCAAACCCTAACCTAGATAAAGAACTGCAGAACACCATAGATGAGCTTGAGATAAATTTCCCTGGTTTTAGCGCGCGCGCCGAGTTCTTGGTTAAAGCCAAGCATCGTGGTTCATCTCCAGGAATGCGTCGCTGGGCCGGATATGGGATGCCAGTAAGTACATCAATAAAGGGGCTGTATAATGTTGGTGATGGGTGCGCTCCCCAGGGCACTATCGGCACCGAAAGTGCTGCTGCGTCAGCACGAGAGGCCGTGACACAAATTCTTCAAAAGTAAGTCTAATTAAATTAAGCATTGCATCGATAATGAATTTAGTTTTCTAAGTTGTCAGTGGAGGCATCCATTACACTTTTTCTGTAAGGCTTTAATGCTAACATACCAAACACTGCGGCTAGCGGGAGTACAACGGCACTAACCACAGACAAACTGTACCTTATCATCATAGGGTCTCCGAAAACGTAGTCCGTCATTAGGGCATACAAAGTAGGGCCAAAAGCGTTCGCAATAAGACCAGCAATCAAAAAGTACAGGGCGACCATTTGTGCACGAAGCGGATTGGGTGCTATAACTTGCAGCGCAGCTGCTGGAAGTCCTTGAGGAAGAGACATGAAGAAGCAGCTGGCGGTTAGACCTACTACCGCAAGTGTAGGGCTACCCATCAAGGGCGTTAGAACGGAAAATGGAATGGCACAAATAGTGCCGTATACCGCGGCCCTGAGGATTCCATCTTTGTGCCCCCTCTTAGTCAGCCAGTCCGCTAAAAAGCCACCAGCATACACTCCTGAAGTGCCGCCGAAGAAAAGAATAACACCGTATACCATGCCTATTTTAGGAGCATCCCATCCGTATGTTCGGATAAAAAATGTTGGAGTCCAAATCATATAGCCTACAACAGCGATGCCAAGGCATGAAAAAGTTGCAAAATGATAGAAAATTGTTCGACTATTAGCTCTCACAAATGCTTTTAGCGCGGGTAATGAGCTAGCTTTTTTTGCCTCATCGGGATTAGATCCATCAATTCCGCGGCGACGAGGTTCTTTTATGGTTAAAAGTAACAGAAAAATTGGGAGTCCCATTAGCCCAACATAGAAAAAAGTTATTTGCCAAGAAAATACTTCTCCAATAAATGGTATGACAATATTTTCGGTTTCTGAGACTAATTTAACAACTAAGCCACCTATGATAAGCGCGAGCCCCGCTCCAAAATAAACACCCATAGAATAGATGCTGATTGCTCTGGCAATTTTAGTAACTGGGAAATAGTCTGAGATCATTGACATAGCGGCTGGTGATAGTGTCGCCTCGCCAACGCCAACGCCCATTCTGGAGAAGAATAAGTGCCAAAAGTTTTTGGCAAGTCCACAGGTTGCCGTCAGGATACTCCAGATACTAATACCCCATAGGATTATAGTTCGTCGATTTTTTTGATCCGCGAGACGGGCGATTGGTACTCCCATTACCGTATAAAAAATAGCGAAGGCTAATCCGGCTAGCAAGCTAATCTGTGTGTCGTTAATCTCAAGATCTCGCTGTATAGGCTCAATTAATAGACTTAATATCTGCCTATCAATGAACGAATTAGTATAGGCCAGCATTAATATTCCTACGACATACCATGAATATAAAGGCTTTGGATAGTCGTCTGATTTAGACAGTGATTGACCTAAGTCTGCCATACATGCTCTCCGGACCGATTTTGATCTCTTTGGTTTCCCTGCATATGACACGATGGATAGCGTCAATTAAGCTTTAGTCTATGTTATAGGGTCTTTTAAAACAAGTAACATACCGTCTTGCCCGTGACTATCACTTTCGGCTTGGGTGAATATGGTCTACACTTTTTAGAACGAGTCTAACTATTTTTGTTTTTTTTAGGTTTGTTATTAAATACAGTTAGTTAAGGTATTATCTTGGTTATTTATGCCAAAAAAAAAGATAATTTGGCGTTACAAATATTCCAGTAGACTCAAGAAGTGATAGTAGTTGACAATTATATGTAGTAGTTATAATGTTCCATATGGTCTTTCTATGCAACTCAAGTAAGTGTATGGCCAGATCTTGGTTTATTCGAATTTAAATAGAGTTAATCCATAGGGGTGTAATATTATGAGCAACAAACTTTTAAGGTTATTTTTTCTCAAAAGTATTAACAAAACTTGGGCGCCAGCAATTGGGGCATTCGTCATAGGTGGATTAATCCCTATAGGAGTTACAGCCCAAGAAACTACGGCAAACGATAATATTCTTGAGGAAATAATCGTTACGGCTCAAAAGCGAGAAGAAAATTTACAGACAACGGCAATTTCGATAACCGCATACACGGGCGCCTCTCTAGAGAAAAAACGAGTGTTTTCCATGTTCGATTTGGCGAACACTACACCGTCTTTCTCGTTAACGGCTAACACTGCACTGGATCTTGAGATGAATATCCGGGGCGTGACGAACACTCGGCTAGATTCGCCTACCGCTGACCCATCTATCGGATTTTTTATGGATGAGGTCTATATAGGACGGACCGGTGGTATGAACGCAGATTTTTTTGATGTTGAGCGATTAGAAATAGTGCGTGGCCCACAAGGTGTGTTACTAGGTAAAAATGTTGTAGGTGGTGCCCTCAGCGTTTATTCTAAAAAACCGGAAGCTGAAACGTCTGGAAAAGTGATGCTATCACAAGGTAACTACAGCTCATCTCTAGTAAACGGATATTTAACGGGAAGTCTATCGGACACCGTAATGGGCCGCTTCTCATTCCAAAGTCGAGACCGAGCAGGTTATGGCTATAATATGCTTTCAGATCGTGACCTTGAGGATCTTAATTCAAAACAATATAGAGGACAGCTAAGTTATTTGCCCGAAGATTCGGATTTCTCGGCTCGGCTGATCGTTGATTATAATAAAGATTCTGGGAATGGTCCCACGGTTGTCGCAGTGCCTGATTCGGGTGCTACGGGTTTTCGACCTTGGAGTGCGTTGAGAGCCTTCGTAGGAGTAAGTGATATCAGGGTCAGCATGGCCGAACGTTCGCAGTATGCCGGAGATGATTTTTTCACCGAGCAGTATTATCAACGTGAAGGTTGGGGTGCAACACTGAATATGGAGTGGGATATGGGCGGTGCGACTTTGACCTCTATAACCGCAAATAGATCAGTGGATACAGGCCAGTTGTATGATCAGACTGGCGGTGGCCCGGATATGTTTGACGCTCTATATGATTTCGCTGAGTTTTCGGCGTTTGCTGCAAATCGGGATTCGGGACTTGGTGCTGTCTTGATGTTTTCGGAGCCTGTCAGAGAGGATGCTGAAATTTCACAATTTAGCCAAGAGATCAGGTTAGCTTCAGACACCGACAGCGCTATAGATTGGATTGTGGGAGCTTATTACAAAAGCGATGAGATAGATAAACTGGATCGGTTTATTGGAGAAAACCCATCGGGAGCCCTTGCTACACTTTCTGGAGAGAGTCACTGGGATAATCGAGGTGAGATGACCAGTAAAGCTGTGTTTGGTCAGATTGGTTATCAGATAAATGATACCTTAAAGGTCACTGTTGGAGGCCGCTATACTGAGGATGATAAAAGTGGGTATATTGACGGTATTATCGTCGACACAGGCGATCGTTTTAATCCTGCCGATACAGCGCCATTAACGCCTTTAGCAGAAGCTTATTCAGTTGCCTATGGAGATACGTGGAGTGAATTTACGCCACAAGCGATTATTGAATATAATCCTTCTGACGAGTGGTTCTGGTATGGGAGTATGTCTACCGGTTTTAAAGGAGGCGGTTACGAAGATACTCCAGCTAACGCTGTCGCAGTTACCATACCTTTTGATCCCGAAACGGTTACTAACTATGAAGTAGGCTTCAAAGCGAACCTTATGGATGGGCGCATGAGACTCAATACGTCGGTCTTTATGATGGATTATAAGGACTTGCAAGTTCAGCAAACTAATGAAGATTGCTTATGCAACATTACTGATAATGCGTCCGATGCGGAGATTAAAGGTCTCGAGGTAGAGTTCCAGTACGCAATGACTGACGGTCTTGTTTTGTTGGCCTCTGGATCTATGATAAATCATAAGTACATAGATTTCTTAGAAAGTAGTGGTGTTGATAGCTCTGGCAATAAACTCCAAAGAACCCCTGATAATCAGTTCAGCTTGGGATTTGATTGGGATTTTGGGAATGCTGACAGTTGGACAATGAATGTTAATTATTATTGGCAAGATGAGTTATTTTGGCAACCAGCCAATGCCAACGTTGAAGAAGCGTATGGTCTGCTGGACGGAAGACTATCCTACTCACCTCCGACATCGGCGTGGTCAGTGTCAACTTGGGTTAAGAATATAGGTGACGAAGAATATAGGACTAATATTATCCCGTTCTTTGGCGAGGAGGTTGGTCAATATGGTGCCCCGCGAACTTATGGAGTAGATCTAAGTATTTCATTCTAATAGTGTAAGCGATCAATCATTGAGTGTTATGTCTGATCTTAATCTGAGGAATCAAAAAAGCGGCTCACCTTGAGTCGCTTTTTTGATTCATAGCTAGATCCAATCAGCATTAGTGCAACAAGTGCATAGCTATGCTACGCTCAGATAGACTATGCAATTAAGCGTAGGCTAGAAGCCTATAAAATAATTAAGGATTACTACTATGAATAACCAACTTACCAAGATTGTTCTAGCGATAATAGTACTTGCCTCATCGTCTCTTGCTCTAGCAGATCATCATGCGGCACCTCGGACTGCAGCTCTAGAGGCTTTTTTCTGTAGTTTCGAAAAAGGTAAAGATATGGATGACTTATTAAAAGTCACTGCTGAATGGGATAAATGGATAGATACTAGTGATTCAAAAGCTTATGACGCTTATGTTATGCAGCCTGTCATCAACACTGGAGCAGACTTTCCGTATGACTATTTTTGGCTAGGCGTTGCAAAAAACCATGAAACTATGGGGCAGAACTCTGATGAGTGGATGAAAAAGGGCGGGAAAATAGCGGCAAAATTTGATGCTGTGGCGCCCTGTGATACTCATATCTTAATGACAAGCCAGGTTGTGAAGCCGAGTAATAATAATGTCAAAGGTGGGTTTGCACAGATATCGTCTTGCGAGCTAAAGGATGGCGCCAACATGGGGTCATTGATGGCTGCAGACAAGCAGTGGGTTAGCTGGATGACAGACAACGAAATGCCAGGTGCTTTGATGCGCTGGTTCGGAGGCGTCGGTGAGGCAAAAGACAGTACCACTGATTTTTACAGCGTGTATTTGGCCGAAAGCCTAGCACAGCGAGGAAAAGCGCATGACATGATGATGGCTGGCGGTGGCGCGGCTCTCAGTTCTATTTATGATGATGTCATGACTTGTGATGTTCCCCGAGTTTATCTTGGAACACCTGTTGGCGGCAAAAGCGCTAGCTGAGTAGTTTTCAGTAATTAGAAAAGACCCTCACAGAGTCATTTGTGGGGGTTTTTTTGTGATTAGCCGCTTAATAATTTAAGCTTTTTAGTTAGCATTTCAGCACCTTGGAATAAGACTTCAGACTGCAAACGCCGTCGATATTGATCGATAGGGTTATACGAAAAGACTGAATCTGATCATTGTTTATAAATGATTCCGTTCTTCATCACAAAGCTGACACGCTCGGTTACACTAATATCCTCTAATGGATTAGCCGATACTGCAATAATATCGGCAAAAAACCCCTGTTTGATCTGAGCGATATCATTGCGCTTCATCATCGTAGCTGCGTTAACAGTGGCAGCCTGAATCGCTTGTAATTCAGTCATACCATAGGTGACCATCCGCGAAAATTGCTTAGCATTGTCGCCATGTGGGTAAATAGCGGCGTCGCTGCCAAACACCATGTTCACGCCCGCTTTAACCGCGGCCGTAAAACTGTCTCGTTGAACCTGGCCAATGGCTTCATCTTTCTTTAAGTTTTCCTCGGGCACGCCATTGGCTTTACCAAAAGCAAAGGTGTACTCAGTGTTATAAATATCCATCGATAAGTAAGTGCCGTATTCTTTAGCGAGTAAAATCGTTTCATCATCCAATATACTGGCGTGCTCTATGCTGTCTACCCCGGCTATTATTGCGGTTCTAATACCTTCTGTGCCATGTGCATGAGCAGCAACGACCAAATCTCGGCGATGACTTTCTTCGACAATCGCTTGCATCTCTTCTAGAGAGTATTGGATGGCACCCACTTTGGTGCCTCTAGAGAACACGCCACCGGTGGCACAAAATTTAATCGCATTTGCGCCGTACTTAATATTTTCACGCACCTTTGCCTTTACGGCCCAAGGTCCGTCAGCAATACCTTGGCTTTTTTGCTTTAACTCTGGAGGCGAATAATTATCATCACAGTGGCCGCCAGTGATGCCTAGCGAGGGTCCGGTCGCCCAAATACGTGGCCCGGGCACATCGCCAGCATCGATCGCATCACGCACAGCAATCACGGTATAGTCAGAAGCCCCAACATTGCGCACCGACGTAAAGCCCGCTAGTAAAGTGGTTGCTGCATTCTTGACAGCATTAACCGTTTTGCGAGGCACAGATTGCAGCCGTGATTCTAAAAAAGAGATATCTTTAGACGCCGAGGAAAGATGCACGTGCATGTCCATAAAACCAGGCAAAAGAGTTTGTCCAGGTAGCTCTATGATCGTTGCATTATTAGGAATAATGCCGCCACCGGTAACGACTTTAAGGATTCTATCCCCCTCAATGAATACCAATGGTTGATCTACAAGTTCACCAGAGACAACATCAAGTAGGCTATCTGCCCGCAACACGACTAGATCTCTAGGCGCTATTTCAGCAGCTATTGCACTCCAACTTGCAAACACCCAGAGACCACAAATCAAAATGTATCGCATAATATAATTCATCGCTAACTCCATTTTACTCAATCCAAAAGATGTTAAGCCTAAAAGCACTCGATGGTATGCTGCCCCAAGAACCCTACGTTGCCTCGTCAGCGTCCAGTGAGACCAATTCAAAGCAACCCCGTATTTACCCATCTATACCCTGTATTAGTCTTTTGCTGATCTATTGCAACAATGTAGCTAATTAATCTGAATATTACCTGAAATACCTCGAAAAACATTACCCTCTGCATCTTGCCCTTGGTGAGTTAAACGGTATTCTCCAGTTTCGGTTGTCAGGGGCGTATGCCAGCTTAGTTTGGCGATAAAAGACCCACGTTTTTTACGCCACCTGACGGTAGTATTCCAGTCGCTGTCTGAGACTACTGTTTGCCAGCCAGTTGGTGTTTTAATCTCAACCAACATGTAATTGTTTCCAGTGACATAGCTTGCGCTGGGGTTGCTAGACCAAAATTCGGCGACAATGGTCTCGCCTTTGCGGTACTCCGATCGATTCATCGAGAGAGGATCACCATAACTTGAACCCTCAGGTGGTGGGCTAATGGCTCCACTGTGCAGGATGGTTTCGAATGACTTGCCGCGCCAGTCGTCATAGGTCGCGGTAGATTTAACTATTGAACCTGTTTCTAAAGCGCTTGCCAGACGGCTAGCGATTTGGCGATAGGCTGGCAGTGTCCAGCGGCCATGCAGCGTGTGTCCACCTTCATAATGTTGTAATAGATATTCCTCGGGCGTAGTGACATAACCCGCATAGCCATTAGAATATCCAGCCACTGCTATATGTTGCGCCCAGTCGCCAAGTTCATTCATTACCGCAGTTCTCAGTCGCCGTCCTGCCATCGTGGTAATCTCTGTGGGCATTGCCAGAATAACCAACTGGCCAATACGAGCTATGGTGACGGAGCGTATTTGTGATTGCAGGGGAGGCTGCCCACTACCCGTTTCAAATAAAATAGCCTTAGGAGCCTGACAGGCTTTCACCTCCTCAGTCCATTTGGGCGCGCCGGTTAACCAACCAATCAGAAAGTCTAGCCACATGCTTTGTTCGGTCATTCCCTCTTCAAACAAGAAATGGCCGCCGCCGTCTTCTGTGGACCCTCCAGCAAAGGAGTAACCATAGGCGGATGGGCAGGTTGTTTGAGACCCAGCACCAGTAAACTTACCGTCCACCGCATAATCAGACAGATCAATATATAATTGACGTGTCTCAATAGGGCCGCTTAGAGCTTCTCGGGCATTCTCAAACAGACTCAATGCGACCTGCAACTGGCGATCACCCATAATTTGAGTAGTTTCCAAATCGCTTGCCCCTGGCCCAGTATTATCTAAATTTGTATTTGGGGTTACATCGCCAGGGTCTGCCTGTGCGAAGGCAGCTACAAAGTCATTTTTATCTCTGTAGGTTGTGCCCTGCATTTTTTCCATTTGCAGCGACGCATAGCCTTTGTGATCACCTGAGATTAAACGATTGTAATAGTTCATTGCAGTGGGGTGCAGTGCATGCCAGTTGAGCATACCGATATTCCCAGAATCATCGGAAAACTTAAGTAAGGTCATTTCAATTGGCGTGTTCTCAAGATGCTGATCTCTCTCAATCTGAGGGTTTTCCATGTAGGCGGGTACTGAACGGTTGGCACCACCATTATTAAGGTTACCTTTTCCCAGATGAATGGCACCGGGCTGAAGGTCGTCATGAGCGCTAATGATTGACGCGGTTATGCCGTTAACAATAGCGGAAAAATGGGCAGGGTAAAAACCACCTTCCAGCCCAAGATTAGACCGTGAATGCCAGTAGCCGCCAGGCCCTGCATGGGTATGGGTAGCACTTAAAATAACGTTATCTATGCTGTAAGTGTCACCATATTCTAGCTCTAACTGGCCAATAACTGCCAAGGTTATATGGTGTTCTATACTACCCAAATCAGCGCTGACAAAGACCAGTCGTTTTGCAGGTTCATCAGCCTGCGCGATGACAAAGGCTCGAGATCGTTGACGAATATGTAGACCTTCAGTCAATTGGTCTTCGCGACCAAACCCCCACATTTGAACGCCATAACTGGGCCCAGTAATATCGGACATCCCGCGGCCAATAAGATAGGGTTGAGAAGTGCCGACTGCGTTAGAGGCTCCAGAGACTAGGACCAATATACCTAGCCCACGCCGAAAAGTGACACCGCTACGAATGCAAAGCCTAATAAGTAATTTAATCATTGCTGCAGTCTACAGTGTGACAGCATCAACATCTAGGTGGACTAAAATGGGGCGTTCGGACGACATGAAATGTAAAAACAGTTTTATGCTTTAGCCGTTTGAGCCTGCACAGGCGTTTTGTTAATGAGATAATATGTCACAAAATATAACAGGCATTGGATTAGGAATACCCAGCCCCATTGCTCACTCGTGACAGGCCACCAGTTGGCATAGTAGCCGCAAAGTACAGTACCGCTGCTTGCTGCGGCAATTAACAATCCAGAGGCTGAATTAGCCATGTTTTTTGATTTAAAAATTTTACGGAACTGAAAATGAATTCGGTTATGAAGATGGTCATTATCCGGTTGGGTTACAGGCATTCCTTTAATCAACCGTCTTACAATACTGACTAAGAAATCAATACAGGGGTACGATAGTAATGCGGCTAGAAAAAATAATGAAGTCATGTCCTCAGCGTAGAGAACCAGTGCTGTTATTAAAAGAGAAGCGCCGACCCCGTATGCGCCTGCATCACCTAGAAATAGTCGCCCAGAGATTACATTGAATATCAAGAATACCGAGCAAGAAATTAACACTGCTACAAAGCCATGCCCATCAAACTCATTGACGAATATGGTGAACGAGAGCACTGCGATGCCGGAAACGAGCCCGTTTGCGCCATCCGCCATATTGACCGCATTTAAGAACCCAACACAAAAAATCAAAGTGAGGATGAAGGCAAGCACAGGAATGGACAGCAGTTGGTCAAGTATCGGAACTCCCACTGAATTAGGAATAAGTTCAGGCCACTGAACAAGAACAAATCCAAAAAGACAGATTTTGACCAGCAATCGAAATACGGGAGAGAGGCTCTGATTTCGAATGTCCTCGACTAGACCTAGCATCATGCATCCTATGACAGGAATCCACGCAAGCCAGTCAATATGCAACGGTCCGTGTCCTGACGCCTGCCGTCCGGTTAGCTCCAACGCGTAAAGTACAAATATGCCGCCAAGGATCGTCGCCGCACCGCCTAAACGAGACGACTGCATTTCGGCAATGCCATGTTTATGGACCGTCTCTTCGGCAAAGCTTTGCATTGATACAAATTGCATGAGACTAATAAGAACAAAACCAATCACGCCAAACATAAGCGTCGATAATAGGAGCATGAATATGAATTGAGCTTTCGCCTGATTGGATAATGCCAAACCTGTCATATGAAACCGCATCGCTATTCATAAGTTACACCGAGTATAGGTAAAGAATCTATACATAAGTGACTAGAATTGTACTGTCCAAAAAGTGTCAATCAGTCTTGTCAGCAATTTATATTCATGTAACCATCAATTCTAGAACGCTAAGGCGTTAGACTTATATAAATGAGTACAACTGGATGCCAATCTATGGGCGCATTGCGTGATTGAACAAGAACTTACACTAACTTTAGTCAGCTGCGCTTTTTTTATGGCTTTGGTTGCCCTTATTTCCTATCGACAATCTAAACATACATCGAAAAGCCGGGATGGCTACTTTTTAGCTGGACGAAATCTCAGTGCGGTTTTTATTGCCGGCTCTCTGTTGCTAACAAATCTCTCTGCAGAACAATTAATCGGGCTCAATGGCTCCGCCTATGGTTTTAATTTGAGCAGCATGGGCTGGGAGGTAACCGCAGCAGTCGCGACCATCTGCATGGCGTTTATTTTTCTGCCACGTTACTTGGCAGGTGCATTTTCAACCTTACCTGAATTCTTAAATAATCGATTTGACGATGATGTCAGACGCCTCACGGTTATTCTGTTCATGCTGGGTTATGGTTTGGTGACTATTCCATCGGTACTGTACTCAGGATCTATCGCGGTACTGCAGTTATTTGATGTGCCTAACTTGTTTGATATCTCCTATAGTCGGTCATTGGTCCTGACCATTATCGTTATCGGTAGTGTGGGTGGCGTTTATGCCATATTTGGCGGCCTCAGAGCCGTTGCTGTCTCTGATACGCTTAATGGCATCGGTCTTTTGTTAATAGGTATAGCAGTACCCTTACTGGGACTCTCGATGCTCGGTGAGGGCAGTGTGATGTCGGGTTTGAAAATTATTTCCACCACCAACACTGAAAAATTAAATGCAATTGGTTCCTCTGACGACCCTACGCCGTTCGGTACTCTATTTACCGGAATGATTTTTGCCAATCTGTTTTATTGGTGTGCTAATCAGTATGTTATTCAACGTACCCTAGGAGCAAAGAGCCTTGCGGAAGGGCAGAAAGGCGTTCTTTTTTCCGGGTTTTTCAAGGTCTTAGTACCGATCATGATGATGATTCCCGGTGTTATTGCTTTTCATCTCTACGGCGGTCCTAGCAGCCCTGACGGGCTTAGTTCCATTGATCTTGCATACCCACGACTCATTCGTGATGTGCTTCCTACCTATGCCTCAGGCTTTTTTCTGGCGGTCTTACTTGGAGCGGTATTTAGCTCGTTTAACTCACTGCTAAATAGTGCTGCAACATTGTTTTGTCTGGATGTTTACGAGCCTTGGAAAAAGGCTAGAGGCGGCACTGCCATAACCGACCAACAGATTTTAAAGGTGGCTAAAACAGCCTCTATCGTGATCGCATTATTTTCGTTTATTGTCGCGCCACTACTACAGTTTGCACCGGACGGACTATGGCAAATTATTCGTATCTTTACCGGCTTTTATAACATTCCAGTTATTGCCATCGTTATTGTTGGGCTGTTCTCTAAGCGCGTTCCAGCCCTAGGCCCGAAAATAGTGATTGGCTTTCACCTCATCACATACGGTTTATTAAAGTTTGTTCTAGATGACATTGTTACCCTCCATTTCATCCATCTTTATGCGGTACTGTTCTTTATTGAAGTGGGTATTATGTTGTTGGTAGGACACTTCCGGCCCACTACAGAGAATTGGACCTACGAACGCAGTCATGTGGTTGATATGCAACCTTGGCGCTATGGTATACCTTGCGCGGTTAGCTTAATGTCATGCGTCGTGGGCTTGTACCTGCTATTTTCGCCAGTCGGTGTAGTGGGTGGATTCAGTACTTTATTTGTGCCGCTAACAAGCTGCTTAGTTGCGTTGAATGTATTCGTTTGGTGGCACTACAACAGCAGTGGTAAACGCAGCCATTAGTCGAT
>Ga0209502_10000563_pt1 | contig 39216 bp, 38 predicted proteins | sample ArcticOcean_MG_C_10_FD_187442 | JGI IMG/M metagenome (GOLD analysis project Ga0209502, IMG submission 187442) | Marine microbial communities from western Arctic Ocean - ArcticOcean_MG_CB11_90 (SPAdes) (version 2) | ecosystem: Environmental > Aquatic > Marine > Oceanic | place: Arctic Ocean... | reverse complement strand
TTAATTTTCCTTCTAAAATTCTTTTTTTTACTGATGGGGATGAAGCTCCTAAAGTTAATGCAATTAATAAAGTTAATCTAGATAACTTTAGCTTAGGTAGCGAATTGATTTTTATTGGCATTGGTGGCGACAAAGATGTTCCTGTACCAAGATATAACTCGAGAAATATGCTTGTTGGTTTTTGGGGTATGGATATTTATGATTCACTCCCAGGCGCGACAGGATCAAGAAGTTCTGATAGCGGAAAAGATGAACCAGACCCATCGGTTGCTTCTGCAGAATATGACCGTTATTTATCAAAATTATACGAAGATTACCTTTTAGAGTTATCGGCACAAATAAAATCACAATATATTAAAGGCGATATTTCAAATAAATTTGTAGAAACTATTCTCAAAAATAAACCGCAAAAAAAGATAAAATCTGAACTTTTATTAGAGCGTCCTAGTGTATTTCTAATTTTATTATTAATTATTCTTTTATATACTGAAAATTACATAGCCACTTTCTTTAAAAGATTCACTCAATAATAATTCTACAAATATTTTATGAAAAATAATAAACTATTATCGATAGTGGGTTTATTTATACTATCTATTATATGGGGGGCTAATGTCCCCTATATGAAAGCTGCATTAGATTTTTCTGGTCCCGCAGAATTTGCTTTTTTAAGAAATTTTTTTGGAGCTGTTGCATTATTTGGAATACTTTTAGCTTTAAAAAAACCAATCCTTATAAGGGAAGCGCCTAAGCTCTTTGTACTAGGTCTTTTTCAAACAGCAGGATTTACAGGTTTTCTTATATGGGCGTTATTGGAAGGTGGTGCAAGTAAAACTGTTATTTTAGTGTTTACGATGCCCTTATGGGTAGCAATGATGGCATGGCCATTATTGAGAGAAAGGTTAACTGCTGCGCAATGGCTATCTGTAGGAATATCTTTTTTAGGGATAGGGATAATTTTCAACCCCCTCAGCGAAGGCAATAATATCTTAAGCTGCTCTCTTGCATTAGTCTCTGGTTTTTCATGGGCTTGCGGTGTAATTATTTCAAAGAAGATTCATATGAAGTTTCCAAATTTAGATCTTCTGACTATGACTGCATGGCAAATGTTATGGGGGTCAATTCCTTTATTTGCAATCCTATTTATTGTTAATTCAGAACCAATTATGTGGACAAATTTTTTTATAAGTATTGTTTTATTCAATATAATTTTTGTGAATGCTATTGCCTATTTATTATGGTTTTTTTCATTAAAACATCTTGAAGCTTCTTATGTTTCAATGCTATCTTTACTTACACCTATAGCTGGTGGGATATCAGCATGGTTATTGCTTGGCGAGGTGCCTAATAATTCTGAAAAAATTGGTTATTTTCTTATCTTACTTGGCATATTTTCACTATTATTTTATAAGAACAATAAAAAAAATTAAGATTTTATTAGGTTACTAATCTTTTGATAAGTTTTTTTTGCGAGTAATTTTCTACTGCAATCTTTGCTTATAGGGGTTAATATAGTTATTTTTGCATCAATGCTATCAAGCTTAATCAAGTTTAAAACTGAATCAATCAAACTCATTTCACCTATGTATGATGGTGCCGAAGTAAATTTTTTTTTATTCTGATATTGAATTCCAATTGGCAAAATATCTGAATTTGTATTAATTGCTGATTGGAATAAGTTGCTTTTAAATGGAAGTAAAGATTGTCCATCTGTCGATGTTCCTTCTGGGAACATAAAGATACTACCTTTAGTTTCTAAATAATTTTCTATTTTTATTGTCGTCTCTTTAATTTTACTAATCTTGTTGCGATCAATAAATATTGTGTCAGTCGCTTTTGCGAGCCATCCAATAAAGGGCCATTTTGAAACACTATATTTAGAAACAAATATCACTGGGCAAATTGAATTAATTGCAAAAATATCAAGCCATGAAATATGATTACTTACAATCAAGTAATTTTTTTTGCTTAGCATTTTTTTTAGATCTTTATTTATTATTGTTTTGACATTAAAAATTTGTAAAAGTCTTGATGACCACCACTCAATGAAATATTTTTTTTGTATATTATTAATATATAAAATATATAATGCACAACATGTTCCAATAACTAAATGAGAGATTATTAAAATAAATTTTATCAGTTTGGTAAACATTCTTCTCCATACTTTCTCTACTATCATGTAGACTTAGTCCTAATTATTATATGTTAATGATTCCGATATGAAAAAACTTTTTTTAATTTTAATTTTTATGGCTAATCAAATACAGGCGAATACAGAAAATCAATCTCCTCAAGTTGCTTATTTATCTGGTGGCTGTTATTGGGGGCTTGAAGAATTAATAAGACAAATTCCTGGAGTTTTAAATACCAAGGTTGGATTCTCTGGCGGACACATAAAAAATGTATCGTATAAAGAAGTAACTCGAGGTGATACTGGGCATGCAGAAAGTATTGAAATTGAATTTAATAGCAAAGTACTAACCTATGAAAATTTACTTTTTCACTTCTTTAAAATGCATGACCCTACAACTATCAACCAACAAGGAAACGATATAGGAACTCAATATAGATCTGCAATATTTTATACCAATGAAGATCAAAAATATATTGCGCAAGAAACAATTAATATAGTTAATAAATCAAAGGAATGGGTGAATCCAGTTATAACTGAAGTTATAGCTTTTTCTAATTTTTATCCTGCTGAAGAAGCTCACCAAAAATATATTTTAAAAAATCCGGATGGTTACAGCTGTCACTTTGTCAGAAAATTTGATTTTACAAAATAATTATATGTCAGAATAAGTTATTTACTTGACCCTAATCATTAACTCATTACGACGAAAAAAAGGTAATGTCCACGGCGGGTTATACCTAGCTATTTGAACTTTTCCGACAGTAACTAGATTTTTATTAGCTATAAAGTTATTAAGAAGATTAATTTGTTCATCATAGTTTGATTCTTTCACCAGTCCAGAAAAAACAACAACTGCATATTTTTCTGGTGGTAACCTAGAAATCTTTATATCTTTGTTGTTTGGTTTAGGTAATGTTTTTAATGAGTATTCTTTAGGCATCACAAAAGAAACAACCCATTCCCTATTCTCTCCTTCAGACAATACTGGTGCCGTCATTTCAATGGCTTCCGAAATAGGTTCCAAAACAACTGGCGCTGTCATATCAATCTTGGTGTTACCGTCAAGACTTAAATTATTACCAAAGATATAATCAGCAAGTACTTTAAATCCCTTTGATGTAGCATCATCAAAGTCTCCCAGTACTGTGACTTGAGCTAAAATTTTGGAGTTGTACTGCCTAATCTCACAATTTTCATTTTTAAGTATTAAAATAAATTCTGGTTCTTCAGTGGCCATAAGGTAAGACGAAAAAAATAACAAAGAAAGGAAAAATAGTTTTTTAATTTTCATAGTGATTACATTTTTACAAAATCACGCTTGCCCAGATTAACGCCATTTGCTCTTAAAATATCATAAGCAGTTGTCATATGAAAAAAGAAGTGAGGGATAATCCATTCACTTAAATATATATATCCATTTTTAAATTTAAAAATTAGTTTACGCTTACCTATTGATAACTCAATTTTCTTTATTTCAGAACCATCCATTTGCTTAGATTTAATTTTTTTTAAGAATGTAATAGTTTTTTTAATTCTTTTCTGTAAATCCGAAAATGTAACCTCATTGTCTTTAAACGATGGGGCTTTAACCCCTGACAGTCTGCCAATACCTAACCTGACCATGTCAGTTCCAATTTGAATTTGTTTTGTTAGCGGAAGCATATCTGGAGCTAGTCTTGCATTAATAAAGACTGATTTATCAATTTTTCTTTTTTCAGCATCTTTTTCGGCTTTTAATAAAATTCGGGATAGAATATTAAAATTATTAATAAACATTGGGATTGAAATCTCATACATTGATAGAGCCATTTTAAATACCTTATTTAGTGTTTTTAATGACTTATTATACGTTTTTTACATAAATTTAATTAATTTCAATAAAGATTTTTTAAGATGAAAAATTCAAAATTAGATGCTCACAAGCGTCAATGGTATGCTTACTACTCTGAAAAGAGAATCGTTCACCAATGGTTCCAAGTAAAACTTTTAGAAAATTTACCCGTACAACGTATTATGGAAATAGGTCCCGCATATGGTGTACCAACTGCCCTGCTTGCTAATGCTGGTTACGAAGTAACGACTTTAGACTTCATGAAGCGTGATCTTTTGGGAGCTTCCTCACATATTATTGCTGATTTATGGAAAGCTACCCCTGAAGTATATTCAAATCAAGATTGTATTTTATGTTGTGAGGTATTAGAACATTTCCCCTTTAAAAAATCATGTGACTTATTGTCTAATTTTTATAAAAGTAAAGTTCCATACTTAATTTTATCTGTTCCTTATAATGCTCCACAACTAAATTTTAGTTTATATATAAATAGTCATACTATTAAAAAACATACAGCTTTTAAATTTAGAAATAGTTTTAGAGGATTTAAAAAAGAAGATCCAATCGATGGTCAATTAGGCCACCAATGGGAAATCGGTTTTAAAAATTACCCCCTAAGAAAATTAACGAATGCTGTTAAAGCTGCAGGTTGGGATATTGTTAAATTTGATTTCACTGCTGCCACACGATCAGTTTTTATAATTGCCAAAAATAACTCATCTGTTTAAGTATAATTTTTAAAAATATGTAATTTGGTAATTTTATTAATCATATAATGTCAATTTTAAAAGCTAAGTAAGTTAAAACTAACTATAATGTTCTTGTGTATACATTAACTAAAATTTTATACCATCGTCTTATCCTGTTATCTCTAATTCTGATGATATTCTTGACCCCAGGCTGTTCTCAGCTTGGCCCAGATTTCATGGAAAATGGTAGAAATGAATATAATAAAGTACTAGCAAACACTAATGATGAAGAAATGTTATTAAATCTAGTTAGAAGAAGATATGCAGATAGTATTGCGATTTTAGAGGTAAATAGTGTATCAACGTCTCTTGAATGGAAGCGAAGTGGCGGTTTAATCGCTAATATTTTTGAAGGTACTGATAATAATAATTTTGGTGTTCGTGGTGATGGATCCTATAGTGAAAAGCCAACGATTACCTATTTACCTCTACAAGGGTCAAATTACGTAAGGAATGTATTAAGCCCAATTCAGCCTGAAATTATATTACTTTTAACTAGATCTGGATGGAGTATTGAGAGGCTTTTAAGATTAACAGCTAATAAAATTAATGGAATAAATAATGCATCAGAAGCATCTGGGCCAACACCAACTTTTGAACCATCCTATAAAGAATTTAAATTATTAGCTAATATTTTTTATCAACTTCAGCAAAAAAATATTGTTAGCTTTGGTTATCAATTACAGGGTGATGGAGATAAACTTGCACTTATAATTCGAAAAAAATTCAGTAAATCTAAGGAAGTTAAGAAGCTTCTTGCTGCACTTTATTTAACCACTTCAAATACAATTATTCCATTAACAACAAATTTCTCTAGCGGAGCAGAAGGGGAAAATATTGAAATTGATTTAAGATCATTAGCTGGCATACAATTTTTCTTATCTCACGGGGTCCTTATTCCTAATGACGATATCATTAACAACCGAGTTAAGATTACCAAAACAGAAGACGGCCAAAACTTTAATTGGCAAAACATTTTGTCAGATCTTTTCGTTGTACATTCTCAGATAGAAAAACCTCGCAATGCTTCTGTTAAAGTTAAGTATAGAGGTCATTGGTTTTTCATCAAAGATAATGATATTGAGAGTAAGTATACGCTAATGCTTCTTAATCAAATTAGTGCTTTACAATCAGGGAACCTAGAAAAAGTTGGTCCAGTTCTAACACTTCCAGTTTCTCAATAGAATATTTACTGCCCAAATTATCTGCTGAAATTAAGTTATAATATCGCTCACGCGCCCGTAGCTCAGCTGGATAGAGTACTTGGCTACGAACCAAGGGGTCAGGAGTTCGAATCTTCTCGGGCGCGCCAATTATCTGTGTTTTTGCGCCCGTAGCTCAGCTGGATAGAGTACTTGGCTTCGAACCAAGGGGTCAGGAGTTCGAATCTTCTCGGGCGCGCCAATTTTTTTAAAATGAGCTATTTTCTAAGTATGAATTAGCTAGATCTTGATTGATCTTTGATATTAAATTTATTACTCTATTAAATTCCATACTATCTTTTTGCTTAATGGAAATTTCGGTTAGCTCAATTAAAGAATCTAAGTGCATATTATTTAATTTTATAGCTTGCTTAAAAAATAATTTAGCAAAATCTAAATTAGACATTCTTTTTTGAGCAAAAGCTAAGTAATACCAAGCATCAGCATTTTCATCATCAGCTTGTGTCCATGATTTAGCTATTTTTAACATTAGTGGCCAGTCTTCGTTTTGCATTGGCAGTACAATTTTCATAAAAAAAGGTTTTTGATCTTCAGGTAAAGCCCAAAATGGGGTTGCATTACTTTTTAGATTAATTTGCTCTTTTTTTTCGAGTAATTCTTTAATCCAATCAACTGGGAGGCAATAGTAATAATTTTCCCTTCTTCCGGGACTTTTAAATGTTGTGATACCTACAAGATTAAAATTAAGATCAAATAACGCGCCTCCACTAGAACCGACTGTAAAGCCTGCAGAAGATCTTATAATGTTACTTTTTTGAAATGGATATAATGCTTTGATTTTTCCATAAGACGGAAGAGGCATTGGATTATCATTTGGAAATGTTAAAGAGAAAACTTTTTCCTCATAGCTTAAATCATTTGATGCTCTGAGATTGACAGATGGCAAAGTTAGGTTATCAAACTTTAAAATACATAAATCATTTTCCCAATCAGCATATACAGAAATTGGTGTATATGTTTGAAAGAATTTAACTACATTAACTCCATCACTATTCGCAAAAATATGGCAATTTGTAGCGACATGATTTTCTTTGATTACAATACCAGAACCAGATCCAGTCACACCGCCCTTGAATGTTACGAATACTTGAACCATTGATTCGCTTAAGCCAAACAATTCTGATTGGGCTGGGTAGCTATATGTGTATTGAGATAGAAAGATTAAAACTAAAAAATAAATTTTTTTAAACATGCTTTACGACAATTTAAATACTTAATAATTCACATTTATTTTAAATAAAAATTGTACACTAATGATTAGTATACTAATAATAATGTATGGCTAAGTAAAAATATTAATAAAAGCCATTTTTTCTTTTACTTTTACTTTTAGGAGGAGTATTGAGATGTTTAAAAAAAATAGCAGTCTGTATCAGAAGTTATTTAGTTCGGTATTAGCAGCACTAGTAATTGGGGTTTTTTCAACAGTTGCAAAAGCTGGAGGAGAGGAAGAGTCTCTATATACACGATTAGGTGGTACATATAATATCGCTTTAACAGTTGATCATCTTGTTGATAAAATTTATGTTAATAAAGCTCTGAATGCAAATCCAGCTTTAAAAGCAGTGCACGATGCTGCTCACACAAAAGCAGGGTTCAAGGTAATGTTAACTAATTGGGTTGTAGCAAGAACGGGCGGTCCAAAAATATATCAGCCTGATGAATTTGGTAGAGGTAAAAATATGAAGGATAGCCACCCTCACTTAAATATTAGTGATCGTGAATTTGACATTATTATGACTGAATGCCTACAAACATTCTATGCATGGAATGTACCTGATTATGAGATTAGCCAATTAATGGGTGATTTACAAAGCTTTCGTGATGTTATTGTAACAAATCCAACTGCTGGTTATAAAAATCCATATAAAACAGCAAATCAATAAGGCTTAAAAATAAGTTTAAACAATAAAAAAGCTATGTTCACATAGCTTTTTTATTGTTTAACAAACTATCCAATTTTTTTTCTTTATCTGACATAGTTTCAGTTAGTTGATTAAGAGTTTTTTTAAGTTCATTAAACTCTTTAGAATTGAGATGCGTCTTACAAGCAACTTTCTTTTGAATATCTGCCACCTGATCTTCTAAATCTATACCAGTTTTAGTAAGAGAGACTATCACCACTCTTTCATCTTTAAGAGAGCGATCCCTTTTGACTAAATTCATTTTTTCTAATTTTTGAACAATAGGTGTAATTGTGGGTGAATCTAATTTTAAGGTATAAGCAATATCTTTAATGCTGCAATTTTCTGTTTCCCATAGTACCAATAAAACAATGTACTGCGTGTAAGTTATTCCTAACTCATTAAGATAAATACGATAGTAGCGAATAACAGAGTTTGTAGCAGCATAAAGGGCAAAACAAAGCTGATTTTTAAGTAATAAATTTTTATGCTGAGTCATATTTTGTTAAATCATAAAATTAGTATATAGATCTATTTAAACATACTTTTAAAAAAATTCTTGGATTTGAATTCACAGATTTAATTTAAATGTAAATGGTAGGGTGTGGGAGGATCGAACTCCCGACCATCGGATTAAAAGTCCGGTGCTCTACCAGCTGAGCTAACACCCCATTATTGGAAACGGAATTATCTAGTAATATTGGAATTTGGTCAATGGACATTATGAATTAAAATTAGCTTATACCAGGAAATCGCCCAGTTAAACCTCTCATCATCTTACCAATACCGCCTTTAGAGAACATTTTCATCATTTTTTGCATTTCATCAAATTGTTTAAGAAGACGATTGACATCTTGTACTTGAACTCCAGAGCCATTTGCAATTCTTATTTTTCTTTTAGCTTTAATTACATCAGGATGCTTTCTTTCTTGAAAGGTCATTGAGCTAATAATTGCTTCAATCTGAACTAAGGACTTATCTCCATCCTCTGAGTTTATTTTTGAAGCAGCACCTGATATTTGCGAAGGCATTTTATCCATCATAGCTCCAACTCCACCCATTTTCTTCATCTGAGAAATCTGATTTTTAAAATCATCTAAATCAAAATTTTTCCCTGATTTAACTTTTTCCGCTAACTTCTCTGCCTCTTTTGTATCAACATTCTTTTGTGCTTCCTCTACTAAACCAACAATATCGCCCATACCAAGAATTCTAGAGGCCATTCGCTCCGGGTGAAATGCCTCTAATCCATCTGTTTTTTCACTTACTCCAATATATTTAATTGGTTTATCAGTGATATGTCTTACGGAAAGAGCAGCTCCACCTCTTGAATCACCATCCAGCTTAGTTAAAACTATGCCAGTTAAAGGTAATGCTTCTCCGAATGCTTTGGCTGTGTTCACTGCATCTTGACCTTGCATCGCATCCACAACAAATAAAGTTTCTATTGGCCTTAGTGTCTTATGTAATTGCTTTATTTCTTTCATCATGACTTCATCAATTCCTAATCGACCTGCGGTATCAAAAATAACTACATCAAATAAATATTTTTTTGCATAATCTAAGGTTGCTGAAGCAATTTTAATAGGCTTATCTTTAGGTGAAGAATCAAAACAATCAACATTTAGTCCTGCTGCTAGGGTTTTCAGTTGATCAATGGCTGCAGGCCTATAAACGTCCGCACTTGCAACCAAAACTTTTTTCTTTTGCTCTAATAAAATTTTGGCTAACTTAGCAACAGTTGTTGTCTTACCAGACCCCTGTAATCCAGACATTAAAATTACTGCTGGGGGTTTTGTAGACAAATTTAGCTTAACGTTTTCAGTGCCCATCAAGTTTGTTAATTCGTCTTGAACAATTTTAATAATAGCTTGCCCAGGTGAGACACTTTTTAGAACCTCAGCGCCCAATACCTTTTCTTTTACTCGATCAATAAAATATTTAACAACAGGCAAAGCAACATCTGCCTCAATTAAGGCAATTCTTACCTCTCTCATAGCATCACTTATATTTTCTTCACTAAAGCGAGACTGACCACGTATAGTTTTAATTGCTGTCTGTAATTTTTCTGTTAAATTTTCAAGCATTATTTAAATTCTCAATCTAAATTTGTAATTAACTGTTTATATTAGAAATCCATTATAATTGTGTTTATTTTTTTGAACAAATAATACTTATGGAATATATTACATTACATGTAAATGTTGCAATTTTATCTTACAGCTTTTTAACAATTGGAGCTATCTTATCAATTTTTATTTTATTATTTGAGAAAAACTTAATAACTAAGAATAAAATACTTAGTAACCTTACTAATAGTTTTTCATTATTATCAATTGAAAATTTTTTATTCAAGATTTACTGGTTTGGTTTTATTCTTTTATCATTAACTTTATTATCCGGTATTTTATTTTCAAATGAAATATTTGGAGCAACATCAATATGGAATCATAAATTTATTTTTTCTATACTGGCTTGGTTAGCATATGCTGCTATGTTATTGGGAAGAATCAAGTATGGATGGAGAGGGAAAAAAGCAGTTTTTATTTCTCTTATTGCTTTTATATTTCTTTTTCTAGCTTATTTTGGCACAAAATTTGTTTTAGAAATTCTACTAAATAATAACTTATCTTAAAAAAATTATTGGCCATTTATTTTTAAATGCTTCTTTTTCTAATATTTGATCAGGATTTGCTGCTACAGGATTACTCACAATTCTAAGTAATGGTAAATCGTTTTGTGAATCACTGTAGAAAAAAGTTCGTTCAAAACTTTCAAAAGTAAGCTCTTTATGTTTTAGCCACAGATTTAATCTATCAATTTTGCCTTCTTTAAACGAAGGAATTCCTTTAACCTTGCCGGTAAATTCTCCAGCAACCTCTTCAAGATCAGTTCCAATCAAATCATCTATGCCAAGTAAATTACCAATGGGTTTGGTTATATAGCTATTAGTTGCAGTGATTATTAATAACTTATCTCCATTATCTCTATGCTCTGCAACAAGGTTTCTTGCATTTTTCGTTATCATTCCTTCTGCCACTTCGCAGATGTATCGAGCAAGTAGTTTGTCCAGTAATTTTCTTGGATTATTCTTAAAAAATTGAAATTGAAATTCAGTAAACTCATAGATATCTAATTTACCCGCATTATAGTCAGCATAAAATTTCTCATTCATGGCTTGATGAGTTTTTTGATCAACAAAACCTTCTCGAGCTAAAAAAAGTCCCCAATTATAATCAGAATCGCCATCAAGGAGTGTGTTATCTAAATCAAAAATAGCTAAATTCAAAACATATCTCTTCTAGACTTGTGGGTGAGCACGTTCGTATTTTGAGTGTAATTTATTAAGCGCACTTATATAAGCTTTTGCAGATGCAATAACAATATCTGTATCTGAGCCTTGACCATTTACTATTCTGCTACCTCTTGATAAACGAACTGTTACTTCGCCTTGTGAGTCAGTTCCAGAAGTTATATTATTTACTGAAAATAACAATAGTTCGGCTTTCGATTCAACAATTGATTCAATAGCTTTAAATGCTGCATCAACAGAACCGCTTCCTTCTGCACTAGATTTATGATTTTTTCCACCCATCACCATCTCAATCTCAGAAATAGGGGTCTTTCCAGTTTCTGATGCAGTCTTTAGCCCAACTAATTTATATAAATCATAAGATTCTTCGACATACTCTTCACTCACTAAAGCATGGATATCTTCATCAAAAATTTCTGATTTTTTATCGGCTAACAATTTAAATCGATCGAATGTTGCGTTAAACGTTTCTTCAGATTCAATTTCAATACCTAATTCACTTAGCCTACTTTTAAATGCATTTCTTCCTGAAAGCTTTCCGAGACTAATTTTATTAGTTCCCCAACCAACATCTTGAGCAAGCATTATTTCGTAAGTTTCTCTATGCTTTAGGACGCCATCCTGATGAATACCTGATTCATGAGCAAATGCATTTGCACCAACTACTGCTTTATTGGGCTGAACTGGGTATCCTGTGATAGTAGATACTAATCTGGACGTTGGGACGATTTGCTGAGTGTTAATCTGAGTTTCCAGATTAAAAATATCTTTTCTCGTTTTAACTGCCATTACAATTTCTTCTAAGCTAGCATTCCCCGCCCTCTCTCCAAGTCCATTAATAGTACATTCAACTTGTCTCGCACCATTTAAAACTGCTGATAATGAATTAGCTACAGCCATCCCTAGATCATTATGGCAATGAGTTGACCATATCACCTTATTCGAATTGGGTACCCTATCTATCAATGTTTTCATACGGTTCCCCCATACATCTGGAATAGAGTAACCGACTGTGTCTGGAACATTAATTGTTTTAGCCCCTGCTTTTATTACAGCATCAAATATTTCAACAAGAAAGTCTATATCTGACCGAACTGCATCTTCAGCAGAAAATTCTACATCTTCGGTATAAGATAAAGCCCATTCGACCGCTTTTACAGCCTGATTAAGAACCTGGTCTGGTTTCATCCTTAATTTATTTTCCATATGAATCTTGCTTGTTGCAATAAAAGTATGGATGCGCTTATTTTTTGCTGGCTCAATAGCATTTCCAGCTTTCTCAATATCAGATTCAAGCGCTCTTGCTAAAGAACAAATAGTTGTTTTTTTTATTGTTTTTGCCACAGCTTTAATAGCCTCGTAGTCTCCAGGACTAGCTGCTGCAAAACCAGCCTCAATTATGTCAACACCTAATTTTTCAAGTTGTTTTGCAATTCTAACTTTCTCTTCTTGAGTCATTGATGCGCCAGGGCTTTGTTCGCCATCTCGCAATGTAGTATCAAATATTATTAATTTATTTTTCATCAAATATGTCAACATCTAAAAAATTTTTACTAGTTTTAAATTTTGCTTTTATTAAGCTGAAGTATCCTGATAGTGAATATCCAAATGCAATTATAAAAATAACCTCTGCTGGATTATGAGAGATTAAACCAAACAGTAATGCTATTAGAAGAATTACAACGAAAGGTTGGCTGTTCCTAAGATTTATATCTTTACCGCTATAAAAATTAACATTTGCTGTCATTGATAGCGCAACAAAAACCGTTATGATTAATGCAAACCATTGCATCTGAAAGAAACCTAGAAATATTTCATTTCCACTTATTCCATTATCAAATGAAATCCAAATAAAACTAGCAAGCAATGTTGCGGCTGCTGGTGAAGGAAGTCCAGAAAAATATTTTTTATTGTCCGCATCTAATTTAACATTAAATCTAGCAAGTCTGACTGCTGCGCAAGTACAATAAACAAATGATACGATCCAGCCTAATTTTCCAAGTGGCTGAAGTGCCCATACATATATTACAAGCGCTGGAGCAACTCCAAAAGAAACCATATCCGACAAACTATCGTATTCAGAACCAAATGCGCTTTCTGTGTTTGTCAGTCTTGCTACTCTCCCATCCAAACCATCCAGAATTAACGCAACAAAAATTGCAATCGCAGCATGATCATATCGACCATTCATTGCTTGAACGATAGAATAAAACCCAGCAAATAACGATGCTGTCGTAAATAAATTAGGAAGAAGAAAAAATTTATTTCTCCCTTTAACTTCTTTTTTTGAATTTTCTGTACTTATAGCCATAATTATTTAAAATTTTATCCTAGAATTGCTTAATATTCATCGTTATTAATAGATATTCTATTTATAATGATAATAAATCATATTTATCTACTTTACCCACTAATCATGAAATTTAAACTTATTTCTCAAGATGGCAATGCAAGGTCAGGTCTTTTAGAACTTTCACATGGTCAAGTTCATACGCCAGTTTTTATGCCAGTTGGTACATATGGTGCTGTGAAATCAATTAGCCCAAATGAATTAGAAGAAATAGATTTTGAAATTATTCTAGGTAATACTTTTCATCTTTGGCTTCGTCCGGGACTAGAAGTCATAAAAAAACATAAAGGACTTCATCAATTTATTAATTGGAAAAGACCGATGCTTACTGATTCTGGTGGATTTCAAGTTTGGAGTTTAGGTAAAATGAGAAAAATTAGTAGCCAAGGTGTTACCTTCAGATCCCCAATAAATGGTGATAAATGCTTTCTTGGTCCTGAAGAATCTATTGAAATTCAAAAAAAACTTAATGCTGATATAGCGATGATATTTGATGAATGTACTCCCTACCCTGCAACCTTTGAGGAAGCTAAAAGCTCAATGCTACTCAGCCAAGAATGGGCCTACCGAAGTAAAGAAAGTTTTTTCGGCAGTAAAAATGCACTATTTGGGATAATTCAAGGCGGGATGTATGAAGATTTAAGAGAGGACTCTTTAGCACAACTCTCGAGAATTGGTTTTGATGGTTATGCAATAGGGGGACTATCTGTAGGGGAGCCAAAAACTGAAATGAAAAAAATTACAGCTTTTTTAACACCGAAGATGCCACAAGAAAAACCACGGTATTTGATGGGTGTTGGAACACCTGAAGATATAATGCATTCAATTGAACAGGGTATTGATATGTTTGATTGTGTAATGCCCACTAGAAATGCAAGAAATGGTTGGCTTTTTACTCGATTTGGCGACATAAAGTTAAAAAATACCCGCTATAAAGATGATTTATTACCAATTGATCCTTCTTGCGCCTGCTATACCTGTAAAAATTTTACTAGGTCTTACCTTCACCATCTTTTTAAAATTGGTGAAATGTTGGGTTTAAGACTCAATACAATCCATAATTTATTTTTTTATAAAACATTTATGAAGGAAGCATCAGTTGCAATTGAAAATAATAGCTTCAAAAAATACCAAATTGACTTTCTAAAAAAACGAAAGGCTAATGAATAGATGGATGACTTATGGTAGAATCATCTTTTTTTTAAAGGATAAAATATTGTGAATGAAGGACTAGCTAGCTTTCTCCCTTTTATAATAATTTTTGTTTTATTTTACTTTATGTTAATTCGGCCTCAAATGAAGCAGGCTAAAGAACATAAGACCTTATTAGAGGCACTTAAAGCTGGAGATGAAGTTGTATCTAATAGCGGTATCTTAGGTAAAATTACCAAGATTAATAATCAATTCGCCACGCTAGAAATAGCTAAGGATGTAGAGGTAAAAATACAGAAACAAACTATCCAGACTCTATTGCCTAAAGGCACACTTAAATCAATTTAAGAATCTTGATCTCTAATTTAAACTAAATGAACCATTCAGCACGCTGGAAATATCTCTTAATCTTAACAACAATCTTGTTAAGCATAATTTTTGTTATGCCAAATTTTTATGGCGAGGCTCCTGCTATTCAAATAATGCCAATTAAAGCAGGTGAAAAAATTGATACGTCACTCTTACAATCAATTGAAGAAACACTAGAAAAATCTGGAATAACAAATACTGGATTAATTGTAGAAAACTTTCATATTAAAGTTAAGCTCCAAACAGCTGAAGACCAACTAAAAGCAAAAAGTCTTATTCAAAATTCATTAGGAGATAAATATGTAGTGGCGTTAAATTTAATCTCGAATTCCCCTCACTGGCTATCAAATATGGGGTCCCTCCCAATGTACTTAGGTCTTGATTTAAGAGGTGGAGTGCATTTTCTTATGCAAGTTGATTTATCAAAAGCCCTTGAGAAAACCACTGCTAGTTATTTAGGTGACTTTAGATCTGCATTAAGAAAAGAAAAGATTGGTTATTACGATGCCACAAAAAATAATGACATCATGCAAATCAAATTTAAATCTAAAGAAGAGTTAAGTAAGGGTAAAAATATTATTAGAGACATTAATGATAGTTTTGACTTTAAAGAAATTTTTATTAATGATGAAATTATTCTTAAAATTATTATTAGTGAGCAGACAAAAAAATCAATCACGGAATTCGCAATCAAACAAAATTTAGAGACTATAAATAATAGAGTGAATGAATTAGGAGTGGCAGAGCCATTAATACAGCAACAAGGGCTTGATAGGATTGTTATACAACTTCCTGGGGTGCAAGACACAGCAAAAGCCAAAGAAATTTTAGGTCGAACAGCAACGCTTGAAATGAGAATGGTAAATGAGGACAACTTCAATAAAGATATTTTTAAGGATGGGAATGAGAGCCAAATACCAGTAAATTCAGAAATTTTTTCTGATCGATTTGGTGCTGACATATTAGTTAAAAAGCAAATTATTCTTACTGGTGAGCGAATTACTAATGCAGCGCCTGGAGTTGATTCACAAACAGGTCAATCGATTGTTTCAATAACACTAGATGGAAAAGGCGCTAGCATTTTCAAACAAGTAACGCGTGAAAATATAGGTAAAAGAATGGCACTGCTTTTGATAGAAAAAAATATAACTGAGGTGGTTACAGCGCCGGTTATTAAAGGTGAAATTGGAGGGGGACGAGTACAAATTACTGGCATGACTAATGCTCAAGAAGCAACAGATATTGCATTACTTTTAAGAGCAGGTTCATTAGCAGCGCCGATGGAAATTATTGAAGAAAGAACGGTTGGCCCAAGCATGGGTAAGGAAAATATTTCCCGCGGCGTTCAATCTACAATCTGGGGCTTCATTGCAATTATTATTATGATGGCTTTGTACTATATGGTTTTTGGTGTTATCTCCGTAATAACCCTCTCAGTTAATTTATTATTTTTAGTGGCATTGCTATCTGCTCTCCAAGCTACATTAACCCTTCCAGGTTTGGCTGCAATCGCATTAACATTGGGGATGGCTATTGATTCTAGTGTTCTTATCAATGAAAGAATTCGTGATGAAATAAGAAATGGGAATACACCACAAGCTAGTATTAGTAAGGGTTACAAAATGGCCTGGGGTACTATATTAGACTCCAATATCACAACTATGATTGCAGGATTAGCTCTCTTCATGTTTGGTTCTGGCCCAATTAAAGGTTTTGCAGTAGTCCTTGTATTAGGAATTTTAACTTCTATGTTCAGTGCAATTTTTGTATCGCGCGCCATAGTTAACTATATCTATGGTAATAAACGCCAGATAAATAAATTATCAATAGGTGAAATTTTTAAGGTGGATAACAACTAAAGATATGGAATTTTTTAGAGTAAAAAAAGATATACCTTTTATGAAATACAGTAAAATATCTGCAGTAATATCAACTACTGCATTTATTTTAGCTGTTTTCTTTATTATTATCCGAGGTTTGAATCTTGGGGTAGACTTCACTGGTGGAACGATGATGGAAGTAAGTTACCCAAAAGCTGCAAATATAGATGATATTCGTCAAAGTTTACGAGATATAGATTTAGAAGATGCTCAAGTCCAGAATTTTGGCACTGAAGAAGATGTTTTGATTCGCCTACCTATTCGTGAAGGTTTATCTATTGCAGAAATATCAGAAAAAGTTGCGAGTACGCTAAAACTATCTAATGATTTAATGGAAGTAAAAAGAGTTGAGTCTGTGGGGTCTCAAGTTGGAGATGAATTATATGAAAAAGGAGCACTAGCAGTTCTTTTTGTTTGTATAGGAATTATGCTTTATCTGACACTTAGATTTGAATGGCGATTTGCAATAGCAGCTATTCTTGCAAACATACATGACGTTATAATTATTTTAGGATTCTTTGCCTTTTTTCAATGGGAATTTAATTTAACTGTTCTTGCAGCAGTATTAGCTGTTTTGGGTTACTCAGTAAATGAGTCTGTTGTTGTATTTGATCGAGTCAGAGAAAACTTCAGAAAGATGAGAAAAGCAAATGTTGCTGAAGTTATAAATAATGCAATAACTCGCACAATGTCACGAACTATCATGACCCATCTTTCTACTCAAACTGTTGTAATTTCAATGTTAATTTTTGGAGGGGAAATACTTCATAATTTTGCATTAGCTTTAACTATAGGTATATTATTTGGAATTTATTCATCAATTATGGTTGGTTGTCCAATGGCAATGTGGCTTGGAACTAATCAAACTAATTTAGCAATTACTAATCCAGAAAAAAAAAAGGAAATATAGAATTATAAATACTCTCCGTGTTTAATTTCTCACTTACAAATCAAATAATTCTCTTAGCTATTCTCTTAATAGTGTCGGCTTTTTTTTCTATTTCTGAGACAAGTTTGATGTCTGTAAATAAATACCGTCTAAAACACTTAGCAAAGGATGGGAACACTGGTGCAAAGTTGGCTATAAAACTTTTAGAAGAGACAGACAAATTATTAAGTGTAATTCTATTATGTAATAATTTTTCAAATGCAGCGGCTGCAACTTTAGTAACCGTAATTTCTGTTCAGCTATATGGAAATCAAGAAATCACTATTATGGTGGGCACATTAATCACTACATTTTTAATTTTAATTTTTAGTGAAATTTCACCAAAAGTTATTGCTGCAGCCCGCCCTGAAAAATTGGCATTATTATGCAGTTTTTTACTTTATCCTCTATTAAAAATTCTCTACCCAATAGTTCTTTTTGTTAATATATTTGTTCTAGGAATATTAAAAATTTTTAACATAAAAATTAATTTCACTCAAAATAATTTAATAACAATGGATGAATTAAAAAGTATTATTAGTGATTCAGGAAAATTTATACCTAATAAAAACAAGTCTTTATTATTGAATCTAATAGATCTTGAAAAGGTAACTATTGATGAAATTATGATGCCACATACAAATATTGAATCTATTAACTTAGGCCAATCTATTGGGGATATTTTAAATAAAATAGAGAATTTTCACCACAATACAATTCTAGTTAAAAAGAAAGATAATGATGAAATACACGGCGTATTAGATATCAACAAACTATTTAAGCTGTATATTAAGGAAAATATGCAGGCTTTAGATCGAGATGAATTAATTGCTTTAATAGACCCTCCTTATTTCATTCCATCAGGAACAACAATATATAAACAGATGCAAAAATTTCAGGACAACCAAGAAAAAATTGGTTTGATTGTAAATGAGCATGGTGAATTTATAGGGCTGGTTACTCTTGAAGATATTCTCGAAGAAGTTATTGGGGAATTTAACATTGAGCTACCCTCGAAATCACCAAAAATAATTTTTGATGACAATGGTTGGATTGTGGATGGTGGTATTTCTATTAGGGAATTAAATAAAAAATTAACTCTTAATTTGCCAACTCAAGGTCCTAAAACCTTGAATGGGTTAATTCTAAATTTTTTTGAAGATATTCCAGAACCTAATACAAGCTTTAAAATAAGTAATATTACTTTCCAAATCATTAATGCGCAGGATAAAAATGTTAAGAATGTGAAGATATTCACCAAAGTAAAGAAAAGTAAAATTTAAAAATGGAACGAAATCATAATGAAGCAGGTCTCAAATTAAAACCAGAAAAGGTTAATCCAAAACTTCCAAGTATGTATAAAGTAATTATTTTAAATGATGACTTTACGCCAATGGAATTTGTTGCAAATGTTATCAAAAAAGTTTTTAATAAAACTCAAGATGCTGCAACTCGAATAATGCTTCAAATACACACAGAGGGAATAGGTATCTGTGGAACTTACCCATTAGAGATAGCAGAAACGAAGATGAATCAAGTATTAAATTTAGCAAAAGAATCACAGCACCCCTTGCAATGTATTATAGAAAAGATATAGTTTAATTTATGATTGCACAAGAATTAGAAGTAAGTCTTCACATGGCCTTTATGGATGCTCGGCAAAAGCGTCACGAGTTGATTACTGTCGAGCATCTTTTATTAGCTATGCTTGATAATCCATCAGCATCTGAAGTTTTAAATGCTTGTGGTGCAAAAATTGAAAAATTACGTTTTTCTATTGCTGGTCATATTGAAGAACATACTCCTATCGTTGATGGAAGTGACGATGTTGACACCCAACCCACACTTGGATTTCAAAGAGTTATCCAGAGAGCAATGCTTCATGTTCAGTCTTCAGGGAAAAAAGAAGTTACAGGTGCAAATGTATTAGTTGCTATATTTGGAGAAAAAGATTCACATGCCGTTTACTTTCTTAACCAACAAGGTATTGCTAGGCTTGATATAGTAAACTTTATAGCTCATGGAATATCAAAAGTAACTGAAACAGAGAGTAAAGAGACAACTAGTGAAGGAGCTGATTCTGAGGTTAAAACAAATAAGAGTTTAGAAAATTACACAATCAATCTTAATAAATTGGTAGCTGATAACAAAATAGATCCTTTAATTGGTCGTGAATTAGAAATCGAGCGTGTTGTTCAAATTTTATGCAGACGAAGAAAAAATAATCCACTACTTGTCGGTGAGGCTGGGGTGGGTAAAACTGCGATAGCTGAAGGGCTAGCAAAAAAAATTGTAGAAAAAGATATTCCTGAGATTCTTCAAAATAAAACGATATACTCGCTTGACTTAGGGGCATTAATTGCTGGAACTAAATACCGAGGTGATTTTGAACAAAGACTTAAAACAGTAATGAAACAACTTGCTGAAGAAAAAGATTCAATTTTATTTATTGATGAAATTCATACGATTATTGGTGCTGGTTCGGCTAGTGGGGGAACATTAGATGCTTCTAATTTATTAAAACCTGCTCTAGCAAACGGTCAAATCAAATGCATTGGAGCTACAACTTACCAAGAATACAGGTCAGTATTTGAAAAGGACCATGCACTAACAAGACGGTTTCAAAAAATAGATATAGAGGAGCCTGATATTCCAACAGCAATCAACATCCTTCAGGGCTTAAAATCACATTTTGAAAAGCACCATAATGTGAAATTCTCGTCTGACGCAATAATTAGCGCGGTAGAACTTTCTGTAAAATTTATAAACGATAGGCAGCTTCCAGACAAGGCTATTGATATCATTGATGAAGCTGGTGCCGCACAAAGAATACTTCCAGAAAATAAGAAAAAGAAAGTGATTGGAACTAAGGAGATAGAAGATGTAATTTCTAAAGTCGCGAGAATTCCACCAAAAAATATTAACAAAGATGATCGTAACTCACTTAAAACATTGGAGCGCGATTTAAAAGCAGTTATATTTGGTCAGGATAAAGCAATTAACTCTCTTTCATCAGCAATTAAAATGGCTAGAAGTGGATTAGGGCCAGAAAGTAGACCTATTGGTAGCTTCATGTTTAGTGGCCCCACGGGAGTTGGTAAAACTGAAGTTGCTAAACAATTAGCATATACTCTTGGAATTGAGTTAATCCGCATAGATATGAGTGAATATATTGAAAGGCATTCAATATCTAAACTAATTGGTGCTCCTCCAGGTTATGTTGGTTATGACAATGGCGGTTTGTTAACGGAACAAATTAATAAAACCCCTCATGCAGTTCTATTATTAGATGAAATTGAAAAAGCTCATCCAGATATTTTTAACATACTTCTTCAAGTTATGGATAATGGTTCACTCACAGATAGCAATGGAAGAAAAACTGACTTTAGAAATGTAACTATTATTATGACAACAAATGCAGGGGCTGAAGCTTTATCTAAGGTAGATTTTGGGTTTACTAATAATGAAAAATCTAGTGATGAGCAAATAGAGATTAAAAAAATATTCTCCCCGGAGTTTAGAAATAGGCTTGATGCTATCGTATCATTTGGCGCATTGAATAGTAATGTTATTCTAAAGGTTGTCGATAAATTCTTAATCCAGCTTGAAAATCAATTACATGATAAAAAAGTTGATGCTACCTTTACAAAAAAATTAAAAGGTTATCTAGCAAAAACTGGATTTGATCCTCAAATGGGAGCGAGACCTATGGCGAGACTTATTCAAGATACAATAAGAAAAGCTTTAGCTGATCAACTTTTATTCGGAAAACTGGTAAATGGTGGAGAAGTTGAAGTTGATATTGATGAAACTGATAAGATTATTTTAAACTTTAAGAATAAGGAAAAAATATTAGCTTAACTATAATTAGGCTTTGCCATTACTGTCTTAAATAAAACACTTTCAATAAGTAATTTCAACCATTTTCTTATTTTTTTATACTCTGAATCATTAAACCATGCTTTATCAACATTCATAAACTGTCTTATAAAAGGAAAAATACATATATCGACAAAAGTTCTTTTGTCACCAATTAAAAAAAGGTTGGCTTGCAATCTCTTTTCTAGAATATCTAAGAAAAAATAACAACTTTCTCTATGCTCCTCCATAGATTTATTTGGGTATCGTTCAAAATATTTATAACAATCTAAAGATTCTTTAAAATTTCCGTCGTTTAGTGCAATTAATCTATCCGTTATTTCTTTATCTTCTAATTCTAAAAATAAAGATTTACTAGAATTATTATTCTGATAAGCCCATCTCATTATGTCTAAACTTTCATCCATAACTAATTGATTTATTTTTAGAATGGGGACTGTTCCTTTTGGGCTAATAGCGAGCATTTCATGAGGTTTATTTCGAAGGGATATTTCATATATATCAAATTCAATATTAGATTCTACAAGCGCCATTCTAGCTCTCATCGCATATGGACACCTTCTATATGAAAATAAATATGGTCTTGACTCTATGCTATCCAATCTCTCTACATAGTTCATAAATTAATTTGTGTCCCTTAAAAATTAAACCTGAATATATTTGGATTAGTTCTGCTCCGTTATCAACTTTCTCTTTACCATCCTTACCTGACATCACTCCTCCAACGCCGATAATCGGTATTTTTCCATTGAGACTTGATTTTATAAATTTTAAAGTTTTTAATGATTCTGATCTCAATGGACGACCGGATAATCCACCTGACTCATTTCGCCTCTGAGATTTTCCAACCTCACTTCTAGAAAGCGTTGTATTAGTAGCTATTACGCCATCAATTTTATATTTGATCAGTAATTTACATATAAAAGAAAGTTGTGAATTTGTATTGTCAGGTGAAATTTTAAGTAAGAAGGGTACGTATTTTCCATGCTTTTTATATAGTATCTTCTGCTCCCCCTTAATCACTTTTAATAATTCTTCTAAGTTTTCGCCTTCCTGTAATTTTCGTAAATTTTTAGTGTTTGGAGAAGAAACATTTAATACGATATAGCTAGCAAATAAATATGATTTTCTAAAGCATATAAGGTAATCATTTACAGCTTCACTAATTGGTGTATCAAAATTCTTCCCAATATTAATACCTAAAATACCCTTAAATTTTGATTTTTGAATATTTTTAATTACCTTATCAATACCAGCATTATTAAAACCAAATCTATTTATAATCCCTTCTTCTTTAGTCAGTCTAAATGATCTTGGTTTTGGGTTGCCTGGCTGAGGTCTTGGGGTTACAGTTCCAACTTCAATAAAACCAAACCCAAGTTTTGATAGGCAATCAATATATTGAGCATTCTTATCAAGTCCTGCTGCAAGCCCAACTGGGTTATTAAACTTTAGCCCCATAATTAGTTTTGGTTTACATTGAATTTTTTGTGTTGCGAAGCTTAATAAACCTAAGTGATTGGCGATTTTTAGTGACTTCATTGCTAAATGATGAGCAAATTCCGGGTTAAAAATAAATAAAAAAAATCGAATTATATTATACATATTATAACTTTAACTTTTTTATCTAATGTGAATATCAATGAAATATTTTACCTCAGATGCTCAAAAATAATATTTAAAATACTCTTTGCAGTCATTGTATTATTTAATTTACCATTTGGATAATCTATGAACACTCTTGCCCCATCTTGATCTTCCTTAATTCTTATACGGTATCTTTTTTCATTCTTGCCAAGTCCTTTTTCTTCATCAGACCCCCAAAAGCTCATAATTTCTTCTGTTAATGATTTGTCTTCTACAACTTCTAATTTCTCTGTACCATCAGAATTATTTAAACTTTCTTCTTCCTCTTTTTTCCTTTGCTCTTCTTCTTCGTCATCTTCCCAAAATGCTAATTTATCAATTAGTCCCTTCTCCACCTTCTTTGACTTCTCCACCTCTAAATCTTTATATTTAACATAAAATATACCTTCCGACCTATTTTTATCTTCAGTTATAAAGCCAATAATATCCAAAGCTAATGACAATCTTCTCCAAGAACGGTCGTAAGGATCATTTAGTAATAAATAATTTCCCTGTTTGTTCTCAACAAGTATTGCATTTTTCTTCTCTATTGGACTTGCTAATACCTTTTCTGCCTCAAGATCTGTCATTCCTAACTTAGTCATTAATCTTCTAAGTATTTCTGCATTAATTTCATATTCATCCATATTCATTTCTGTTTTTAATTTTTTTGTAATCTCTTTTGCCTCTTCTTCCCCACTAGGAATATATTCCTGAATTTTATACATATCAGTTGAATATGATCCTTCTTTTAGTCTCTTAATTCTTTCTCTTGCCTCGTCATCCATCCCAACAATACTTCTTTGTGAAATATAAATCTCTGAAGTGTTTTTTTCTATTCCATTTTCAATTCGAGTCTTAAACTTTCGTCTATCCGCTAGATTTGATAAGCCATCTAGCCAGGCGTCAAATCTACTCGCCATTCCCCCTCTTTTACTATCAAATTTTAATTTTGATGACTTAATCCATTCTGTCTCCATTACGCCCGTTCGTTTATTTAACGTTTTAATGCCAAAACCTAATTCCTGCCAAAATGCTTCCAAATGTGGCCATAATTTATCAGGGGTCTCAGAAACCACAAGCCATCTTAAATTTCCAGACTTAACAATTTGCATTCCCTCTGGGTTCTGAAGAACCTTAACTTCTGTAAATCCTACTTTTTTTGCATCTTCGTAATCTTTATAAGAAACAGCCTCCCCAGGAACCCCATATTCAACATTGGTTTCGATATTACTTAAATCAGGAGGTATGTCTAACTTCTTAGCTCTTGATGAGCTTACATAATCTGGCTGAGTAATTGCATCTACAATTTCGTTATCCGTTAATATATCCATATCAGCGCATGACATTAAAGATAGGAATAAAAAAAGTATAAAAATATTTTTCATTTAATAGACTCAAAAGCCTTGATTAGATTAGTTTGATATTTCTTATCAAGCCCAACTAAAGGAAGTCTAATCCCTTCCCCAATTAAGCCCAAATAATTTAAAAGCCATTTTACAGGCATTGGATTAGAATCAATAAACATCGCCTTGTGAAGGCTTCTCAGCTGATTATTGATATTTTTTGATTTTTCAATATCTCCATTTAAGATGCTGTGGCAAATATTGTGCATTAAGTTTGGTTTAACATTTGCTGTTACTGAAATTACACCACAACCTCCTCTTTCCATATATTCTAAAAAAGAAAGGTCATCTCCGCTAATGAAGATAAAATTATTTTTAACTTTATCTTTCAAAAAATCAATACGTTCTACTTCTCCAGTTGCATCTTTTATTCCGATTATATTTGAAAGTTGGCTTAATAAAATAACAGTCTCATTTTTTAGATCGCAACCCGTTCTTGCTGGTACGTTATATAATATTTGCGGTATATTAACTGCATCGTTTATAGCTTTATAATGTTCGAACAAGCCTTGCTGATTTGGCTTATTATAATACGGTGTAACTAATAAACATGCGTCTGCACCAGCATCCTTTGCTGATTGTGTTAAAAATATTGCTTCTTTAGTTGAGTTGGCACCGGTTCCAGCAATTACTGGAATTCTTCCATTAATATGAGAAACTGCTTCTTTGACTAGGAAAGTGTGTTCATCAAAATCAACTGTTGGACATTCTCCCGTAGTCCCTAACACAACAACTCCGTCTGTTTTATTTTCAATATGAAAATCAAGTAGGCTTTTAAAATTACCTATATTGATGGAACCGTTTGAGTTCATTGGGGTCACTAATGCTACGATACTACCTTGAAACATAATTAATTCCATAGTCGAAAAAATAATTTACATTCTACTAGAAACAGTAAGTAATTTTATTTTTATCTATTTTTTATATATAACAAAAAAATATAAATAAATAATTTATTATTCTTTTTTTTTATATAATAATATTGTTATAGTTTCACTAATTTTATACTTAAAAGACAGGCTTAGGAGATATTAATCATCTATAATTTAAGAATATGCTAAATAATTACTTTTTAATAATAATTAGTACAGTCCTTGTTAACAATATAGTACTCACTAAAATTCTTGGTCTGTGTCCATTTATGGGCGTGTCTAAGAAACTTGAAACATCCATAAGTATGTCTGCAGCTACTGCATTTGTATTAACAATTGGCTCAATGACTAGTTGGGCCATTAATCATTACCTTCTTGAGCCTAATGACCTTGTTTATTTAAGAACGTTAACATTTATTGTTGTAATCGCTGCCGTTGTTCAATTTACAGAAATGTTAATGGAAAAGAATTTTCCTATTTTATATAAAATGCTTGGAATATTTTTACCTCTAATTACTACAAACTGTGCTGTATTAGGTATTCCATTGCTAAATGCTCAAGCTAGTCATACCTTACTTGAATCAGCTGTTTTTGGTTTTGGTGGCGCTATAGGCTTTTCTTTTGTGCTGATTCTTTTTTCATCAACCCGAGAAAGATTAGAAGGTGCTCATATTCCTCAACCTTTCAAAGGAAGTGCCATTGCTATGATAACCGCAGCACTAATGAGTTTAGCTTTTATGGGTTTTATTGGGCTAGATAGATAATGCTGACCTCTATATTAGTAATATTATTTTTAGCTGTAATTATTGGGCTAGTTCTTGGCTTTTCATCAATACAGTTCAAAGTTGAAGGCGATCCAATCATTGAAAAAATTGATTCGATTTTGCCTCAAACACAATGTGGTCAATGTAGTTACCCTGGATGTAAGCCATATGCTACTGCGATTGCTAAAGGAGAAGCTGATATTAATCAATGCCCCCCCGGCGGAGAGGCCGGTGTCAGAGCACTTGCAGAGTTAATGGGAGTTGAATACAAACCTCTCAATGAAAGTCATGGAATAACTAAAGCAAAAGCTGTTGCCTTTATAGATGAAGATACTTGTATTGGCTGTACTCTCTGTATACAAGCTTGCCCTGTTGATGCAATTTTAGGTGCAGCGAAACAAATGCATACAATAATTGAAAAAGAATGTACTGGATGTGAATTGTGTCTGCCTCCTTGTCCAGTTGACTGTATAACTATGCCTGAAGTAAAAGAGGATACTGAAAATTGGAAATGGAAGTATCCTGTCTATGGTATTAATAGCGTTCCTACAAATAAATCAAAGGTATCTCATTGAAATTAATAGATAAAATATTTAAGTTTAATGGTGGAATTAATGCTGATACTAAAAAAAATATTTCAACATCAATGGCAGTCGAGAAGATTGAAATCCCAAAAAAATTAATACTGCCTTTAAGGCAACATATAGGAAATATGCCAAAAATAAAAGTTAATATTGGTGATTACGTTCTCAAAGGACAGCTAATTGCTGAAGCAGATGGCAATGTTTCTGCTGCAATCCATGCACCAACATCTGGGGAAATTAAATCTATAGAAAAGTTACTCATTCCACACCCATCAGGGTTGCCTGATTATTGTATTGTTATAGTCCCAGATATGAAAGACCAATGGATTAAAAAATCTTCAATTGATTGGAAAAAAATAGGCTTAGATCAAACAATAAAATTGTTACTCAATTCTGGAATAGTTGGTCTAGGAGGGGCGGCATTTCCAAGCCATCTTAAGTTAGGGGCTAATCGAAACAATCCAATTAAAACTTTAATTATAAATGCAGCAGAATGTGAACCATATATTACTTGTGATGACATGTTGATGCGAGAAAAAAGTGAAGAGTTAATAAAAGGAGTTCGATTAGTTCAAGAATTATTAGGGGCTAAAGAAGCTATTATTGGAATTGAGGATAATAAGCCTGAAGCCTTAGATAAAATAAATTTTTATATCAATAAAAAATCATCAATAACAACAAAAGTTGTTCCTACCATTTATCCAAGTGGTGATGCAAAGAGATTGATTTACCTTATCAATGGTATAAAAATACCAAAACAAAAAAGAGCTGCTGAGTATGGCATTCAAATGTTTAACGTTGCAACCATAATTGCTATTTACCGCTTTATTAATTTTGGCGAGCCTTCTTTAAGCAGGATTGTCACTATTACGGGAAATCTTCATAAACCTAAAAATTATGAAGTATTATTTGGTACTTCATTAAGAAGCCTTATTAAAAAGTCAGGTGGTCAAATAAATAAAAATAATACTTTTATAATGGGTGGTCCAATGATGGGATTTAAATTACCCTCTATTGATATTTCTGTTACCAAAACAATGAATTGTGTAATAAGTGCTGAACAGGAGATGCTAGAAGAAAAAAGTGAGCCTCTTCCTTGTATACGATGCTCTAAGTGTGCAGAAGTATGTCCAGTACAATTACAGCCTCAAGAATTATTTTGGTTTTCAAAATCAGATCAATTTGAGAAGGCACAAAATTACAATCTATTCGATTGTATTGAATGTGGCTGTTGTTCCTACGTATGTCCCAGCAATATTCCACTTGTTCAATTTTATAGGTATGCTAAAAGTGAAATTATTGCAGATAATATTGCAAAAGAAGAAGCAGGTATTGCTCGAGAGAGGAATGATTTCAGAATATTAAGATTGGAGAGGGAGAAGAAAGAGCGAGCTGAAAGAAATGCACAACGAAAGGCAGAAAATACTAGCGTAGATAAATTAAAATTAATTGAAGAAAAAAGAGCAGAAATTGCAGCAGCACTAAGTCGAATCAATGAGGATGAAAAAAATTAAATAATGTTTAGTCAACAATCACCGTTTATTCAAAAAGCACCAAGTGTTACTTGGGTTATGATGCTAGTAATGGTTGCGCTTGTGCCAGGAATAATGGCTTATATATTTCTTTTTGGCTATGGAGTTCTTCTAAATATAACTATTGCAATTATTACTGCTTTAATTGCTGAATACTTTATTCTTAAAATAAGAAACTTACCTGTCAAATTATTTATTACTGATGGGAGTGCTGTAGTAGCAGCAAGTTTATTAGCCTTATCTATTCCATCTATTGCTCCTTGGTGGATTATTTTTATTGGAACTCTTTTTACAATAATTGTTGCTAAACACATGTATGGCGGTTTAGGGTCTAATTTATTTAACCCTGCAATGGTTGGATACGCAGTACTTCTTATATCTTTTCCAGCCATTATGACTAAGTGGCCGTTACCTGCATCTCATTTACTAGATTTTAATATAGGTCAGCAAATGGAAGCATTTTTTTATGGAACAAAAAGTTTAATTGATAGTGTCTCTAGTGCAACTCCTCTCGATTATATAAAGACTCAAATATTTTTAAATAAGCCTTTTGAGTTAAATTTTACTAAAGGAATGCCCCTTAATTCATACTTTAATGCATCAATCATTATTAGTCTTTGTTTCCTGATAGGGGGTATTTTCATGTGGATCAAAAGAATAATCACTTGGCACTTACCCGTTACATTTTTAATAAGCCTAGTGTTAATCTCTTCAATATTTTGGCTAATTGATTCGACACGTTATCTATCTCCATTTATACACTTATTCAGTGGGGGCACTGTACTATGTGCCTTTTTTATTATTACTGATCCAGTAAGCGGGCCAACAACTCCAAAAGGTAAGATATTCTTTGCTTTTGGCGTCGCGTTGTTAGTTTATTTAATAAGAGTATTTGGTGGTTATCCAGAAGGTATAGCTTTTGCAGTTATTTTAATGAATATATGTGTGCCTTTAATTGACTCATTAACACAACCTAAAGTATTCGGTCATGAATAATTTTATTAAAAAAAATAAAATAGTAGGACGAACTGTATTTGTAATGATAATCTTTGGTGTTATTTTCTCAACAATTCTAGAATTTGTTTACAATAAAGCTAATCCCATAATCATAAAAAGCGAGGCGGAAGCAAAAGAAAGATTGCTCCTACAAGTTATTTCTAAGGATATATACAATAATGATTTAATAAATAGTTTTATTAAAATAAAGCCTAATGAAAGATTGAAGAATAAAAAAGCTATAAAAGGCTATATTGCAAAAAATGACAATAAAGTAACTGCAGTAATTCTAGAAACAAGAGCTCCTAATGGCTATAGTGGCGAAATAAAAATTTTAGTTGGAATTGATACAAAAGGCTATATATTGGGAACAAGGGTAGTTAAGCATCAAGAAACCCCAGGCCTTGGTGATTATATTGATGTTACTAAAAGTGATTGGATTAATATATTTACTTATTCATCATTAGAAAATACTAAAAAAACAGAATGGGCAGTACAAAAAGATCAGGGTAAATTTGATTATGTTTCTGGAGCTACAATTACTGCAAGAGCCGTAGTAAATGCCATAAATGAATCACTTAACTTTTTTAAAGAAAATAAATTAGAAATGGGTATTGATGTTTAAAGAAGCAGTAATTGATGGAGTATGGAAACAAAATCCTGGAACAATCCAATTATTAGGATTGTGTCCAACCTTAGCAATTACTACTAGTGTAATAAATGGATTAAGTCTTGGTTTAGCAACCATGTTTGTTATGATAATTGCTAATAGCTCAATCTCTCCAATTAGGAGATTTGTCCCTGATGAAGTTAGGGTGCCTATATTTATACTAGTAATTGCAGCGCTAGTAACTGTCGTTGATTTATCTATTCATGCCTTTGCTGAACCTTTATATAAGGCACTAGGTATCTTTATTCCGCTAATAGTTACTAATTGCATTGTATTAGCAAGAGTAGAATCATTTGCTTCAAAAAATCCAACGCTACCTTCTTTTTATGACGGTCTATTTATGGGGTTAGGGTTATGTTTTGTATTAATAATATTGGGTGGAATGAGAGAATTTCTTGGGCAAGGCACTTTATTTTCAGGGTTTGATTTAGTTTTTGGAGAAGCATTAAGCGGGTTTAGTATAAATTTCTTTGATGAATATAGTGGTTTTCTTTTAGCTATTCTGCCCCCAGGTGCTTTTCTTGGACTTGCACTCTTAATCGCCCTAGTTAACTGGATAGACCAAAAAGAATAAAAATGAACATTGAAAAAAGAAGAGAAATCTTCTCTCTTCTAAAGCAAAATAATCCAAATCCTACTACTGAGCTTAAGTATAATAGTCCTTTTGAGCTTTTAATCGCAGTAATTTTATCAGCTCAGGCCACAGATATTTCAGTAAATAAAGCTACTATCCACTTATTTAAAATAGCAAATACTGCTGAAAAAATTAGTTCTCTATCTATTATAAAAATAGAGTCGCTTATTAAAAATATAGGCCTCTTTCATACTAAAGCTAAAAATATTCATAAAACTAGTGAGATTATTGCTCAAAGATATTCAGGAGAAATACCTCACAGCAGAGAAAAGCTAGAAAATTTACCTGGTGTTGGAAGAAAAACAGCAAATGTAATATTAAATACCATTTTTAAAGAGCCCGTTATCGCAGTTGATACTCATATTTTTAGACTCTCAAACAGAATAAAATTAGCTCCTGCTAAAACTCCCTTAGCTGTTGAATTGAAACTTACGAAGCTAACTCCAAATGAGTTTATGGTTGATGCACATCATTTGTTAATAATTCATGGGAGGTATGTTTGTAAAGCTAGAAATCCAGATTGTAATAGATGTGTCATTAAGAAATTATGCGAATACAAAAATAAACCCCTCGAATACTAAAACAAATCTTCCATTCTGGATGGTAATAAATTAATAATTTTCTTTTTTTCTTCTGTTGTCAAATTAAACCATTGAGAGATTTCTTCTGGGGTTCTAAAACACCCACTACATAAATTCTCATCATTGTATTGACAAACTCCTACACAGGGAGAAAGATCCTGATCAAGGTCTTCTTTACTCAAATCAATTTACCATGGCAATGCTTATACTTCTTTTTGCTTCCGCATGAACAAAGGTCATTTCGAGAAACTTTTTTTGGCTCATCTTTAGCTTTAACCGATTGTAATTTAGATTCATTCTTCCTGTCCATTTCATTTATTTGTTCTTCATCTTTAACTTGGACAAGCATTAAAACTCTTGTTATCTCAAACTTAATTTTTTCTAATAATTGCTCAAATAATCCAAATGCTTCTTTTTTAAATTCTTGTTTTGGGTCTCTTTGGCCATACGCTCTTAAGCCTATTCCCTGCCTTAATTGATCTAATGCTGATAAGTGTGCACGCCAATTTTGATCTATTATTTGCAAAATAACCGATCTTTCAAAATGATGCATAACATTATTGCCTGCTTGCTTCTCTTTTAATCGGTAATTTTTGTTAGCCTCGTCTTTGACCTTTTCAGAAATTTGTTCAATCGCTATATTCGGGTCTTTGTTTAACCAAGACTTTATATTCACTTTGATTGCATAATCTGCTTTTAGTCTTTTTTCTAATGCTTTGATATCCCACATTTCCTCAATACTTTCAAGAGGAATATATTCATAAACTGTCTCAATTACAACATCCTCTCTTATTTGATCAACACTATTTTGAATATTAGGACTATCTATTATGTCGTTTCGTTGTTCATATATAACTTTTCTTTGATTATTTGGTACATCGTCATACTCCAGTAATTGTTTTCTACTATCAAAATTCCTAGCTTCAACTTTTTTCTGAGCACTTTCCACAGACCTTGTTACCATTGTGTGCTCAATTGCTTCGCCTTCAGGAAGTTTAAGCTTATCCATAATTGATGCTACTCTATCTCCACCAAAAAGCCTTAATAGAGAATCATCTAGTGCTAAATAAAATGCACTGGACCCTGGATCGCCCTGACGCCCGGCTCTTCCTCTCAATTGATTGTCTATCCTTCTTGATTCATGTCTTTCTGTACCGACAATATGAAGGCCACCAGCATCAATAACTTCTTGATGCCTCTTCTTCCAGCTAATTTCTAAATTAGTAATTTTTTTCTTATCTTTTACTTTATCAAGTCTGTCAATCTCGGGCTTAATGTTCCCGCCTAATACAATATCTGTTCCCCTACCAGCCATATTTGTGGCTATAGTTATCATTCCAGGTTGTCCAGCTTGAGTGATTATGTGGGCTTCTTTTTCATGCTGTTTCGCATTCAACACTTGGTGTTGTAACTTTTCTTTATTAAGAATATTTGAAATAAATTCAGAGTTTTCAATTGAAGTAGTCCCTACTAAAACAGGTTGAGATTTTGCATGGCAATTTTTAATATCATCAATTACGGCCCCGTATCTTTCTGAATTTGTACGATATATTTTATCTCCCTGATCAATTCTTATTGTAGGTCGATGAGGAGGAATAATAATTGTTTCTAAGTTATAAATTTGACTAAATTCTTCAGCTTCAGTATCTGCAGTCCCTGTCATGCCCGAAAGTTTTTTGTACATTCTAAAATAGTTCTGAAAGGTTATGCTCGCAAGTGTTTGATTTTCTTTTTGAATTTCAACGCCTTCTTTTGCTTCAATTGCTTGATGAAGTCCATCTGACCACCTTCTACCAGGCATCATTCTTCCGGTAAACTCATCAATAATTGTAATTACATTATCCTTTACAACATATTCTTTATCTTTAATAAAAATATAGTGTGCTTTTAATGCTGAATTAACGTGATGTATTAAATTAATATTTGCAGGATCATATAAATTTGATCCTTTTCGTAAAATCCCTAATTTAACTAAAATAACCTCAGTATTCTCATGGCCTTCATCAGACAAGATAACTTGATGTGCTTTTTCATCAACCCAAAAGTCTCCCTTAGCATCTTCTTTTTCTTGTCTATTAAGCTTTGAAACTACTTTATCCACTTTAGAATATAGATCAATATTATCTTCTGCTTGGCCAGATATCACCAAAGGGGTTCTTGCTTCGTCGATTAGAATTGAATCGACTTCGTCAATTACGGCATAACTTAGTGGTCTTTGAACCCTTTCTTCTTTTGTATAAACCATATTATCTCTAAGATAATCAAAACCAAATTCATTATTTGTTCCATAAGTGATATCTGATGCATAAGCTACTTTTTTATCTTTGGGATCCATTCTCGATAAATTAACTCCTACAGATAATCCTAAAAACTTATATAACTTACCCATCCACTCAGCGTCTCTTTGTGCTAAATAATCGTTGACTGTTACAACATGAACTCCATTTTCTGTTAGAGAATTTAAATAAACTGTCAGAGTAGCTACAAGAGTCTTACCTTCACCGGTTCTCATCTCTGAAATCTTTCCATCATTCAGGGCCATACCGCCCATTAATTGAACATCAAAATGCCTCATTCCTAGAGTTCTCACGCTTGCTTCACGAACATGAGCAAAAACCTCAACAATTAAATCTTCTAATTTCTCTCCGGATTTATATCGTCTTTTGAATTCTTTTGTTTTGGCTTTAAAATCACCATCTTTAAGTTTCTGTAATTGAGGTTCCAACTCATTAATTAATTTAACTTTTTTGGAGTATTCATTTAATAGTCGATCATTTCGACTATTAAAGAAAGTATTGAGAATTTTTTTTAACATAATTATTTTATTTTTCTTTTAAGGTATTGTTTAGGGTCAAGAGATTTTTTATTTAGCCTTATTTCATAATGCAAATGTGGGCCTGTCGATCGGCCAGTGTTTCCAACATATGCGATTAAATCTTGTTTTTTTACAATATCCCCTTTTTTAACTAGTATTTTAGATATATGGGCATATCTTGTTTCTAGGCCGCCACCGTGATTAATAGTGACTAAATTTCCGTAAGCCCCTGATTTTCCCGAATGCACCACTATTCCTCCAGCTGTTGCATATATAGATTCTCCATGTGCGGCACTAAAATCAATTCCTTCATGCATTGCCCTTATTCCCAATATTGGATCCCTGCGCCATCCATATGAAGAGGAAGTATAAGGTACGTTCACTGGGTATAATGTTGGTAAAGTTTCTTTAAGTACTGATTGGTTTAAGAGAAAAGCTTCCATTTTGTTATAAATCTCTTCTCTAACTTTTATCCCCTGCATAAGTCTTCCTAAATTTTTTTGAATATTATTATGGCTGATTTTCAGGTCAGTAAACGGGCCACCTTTTCCATCTAATTTATCTTTTTCTTTTAATTTTGGTAGCTTTTCTTTTCCTAATATTTGCTTTTTAATTATATCTTGCAAACGATCTGTTTGTTGGTCAATATCAAGAATTCTCGAATATAGCTCACCAATTTGGTCGACATAAATATCAAAATCTTTTTTACTCGTAAATTTTTCACTAGTTAATTTAAAATTCTCCAAGCTTTCATTGCTGTTAAGTTTTTTATAATCAAGTAGATAATTAAACAAAAAGATATTTAAACAAAGCAAAATAAAAATAATGAAAATAAATGAAGTAAAGCTTATAGCTTTAGGCTTGGATGTTTTTTTTCCAATAAAGATTATTTTCATTAAGGTTAATATGATTTAATAAAATTAATGTAGCATTATATAGTATGAAGCCAATAAAAAAGTTATTCCAAGCTAAAGTTTTTTATGAATATGAACAAAAAAAAGTTGAGCTAGATGCTTTACAGGATGAATTTCTAAAAAACATATCAGATGAAATACGCCCGCATGTAAGAGTTAAGGATAGGCTGGGTGAAATACTTGTAGTTGAGGTAGTAGGCAACACCGTAGGTCATAGGATTAAAATGACTTCATCTTCAATTTTAAAGAAACTAAATATCAACAGTTCTTTTAAGTTAAGGAAAATAAAGATTAAAATTGCTGTACAAAATCCCAATCTCAAAAGAAAAGCAAATAAAATATCAATATTATCTATAAATCAAATGAAAAATCTATCTAAAGAGATTTCTGACTCACCACTTAAAACATATTTAAAGAAAATTTTTCAAAATAAGTAATGATTGAAGTATTTATTTTTATTTTCACAGGTATTCTCACAGGAATAGCTGCTGGTCTTTTTGGCCTGGGTGGTGGGCTGATAATCGTTCCTGTTGTTACATACTCACTAATATCATTTTCAAATACCCCTCCAGACCAGGCAATTCTTACCGGAATAAGTACTTCATTGGCATCAATGGTTATAACGGGAGCAATGGCCACTTATGCACACACAAAAAATAAAAATATTGATTATAAAATTATTCATAGATTTATAGTCGGAATACTTATTGGCGCTTTATTAATTGGTTATATTATTAATATTTTTCCAGGTCAAATACTCAAGAATTTCTTCATCATATATACTTTTTTTATTGCTTATAGGATCTATACCCATAAAGCTAATATTAATAATAATTTACCTATTACAAATAAAATTTTTTCCAATTTGATTGGCTTTATCTTTTCTATTATTTCTGGCTTAGTTGGAATTGGTGGAGCTACTTTATTTGTTCCATTTTTAATTGAACATAACATACCTGCTAAATTAGCTATTGGTACGTCAAGTGCACTAGGTTTTTTAATTGGGCTTGGGGCTTCAATAAGTATCTTTATTAGTTCTTTATATTTCGAACCAAAAAATAACTACATGTTTGGATTTGTTTATTTGCCAGCCATTTTGTTTCTTACTCTACCGAGCTTAATTTTTGTACAACTTTCTGCAAATTGGCTTTTAAAAATTCCTGATACTAATGTTAAAAAATTATTCTCATCTATACTATTAATCATTGGATTATTCATGTTGCTCAACTAAATTAATCAATTATTTAAAAATTTATATCGATATTATATTGTGAGATAGATTAAAAAATGTGATAATTACGCATTCATTTTTTAGGTCTTGTATAAGACTTAAAAAAAATCAAATATCTGGAGGAATCAATGTCAGTAATTAACATCGCAATAGGCGCAGGAATTCTTGCCGTACTTTACGGGGCAATAATGTCAAAATGGATTATTAGCTTACCAACTGGTAATGCGAAAATGCAAAACATTGCAGGAGCTATACAGCAAGGCGCTTCAGCTTATCTAGCTAGGCAATATAAAACCATTACTATTGTCGGCATTATTTTAACAATATTAATTGGAATTTTTCTTGGTCAAGATACTGCTATAGGCTTTATTTTAGGTGCATTTTTATCTGGCGCTTGTGGATTTATTGGTATGAATGTATCAGTCCGTGCAAACGTAAGGACAGCCCAAGCTGCAACTAAAGGAATTGTGCAGGCTTTTGATGTTGCATTCAAAGGTGGCGCAATTACAGGGATGTTAGTTGTTGGTCTTGGATTGCTTGGTGTTGCAGGGTTTTATAGTTATCTTGGTGGAACACCAGATAATCTTAACCCATTAATTGGCTTTGCATTCGGTTCATCTTTAATTTCTATTTTTGCAAGATTAGGTGGTGGTATTTTCACAAAAGGTGCAGATGTAGGTGCAGACCTTGTAGGTAAAGTTGAGGCTGGAATACCTGAAGATGATCCTAGAAATCCTGCAGTAATTGCAGATAATGTTGGTGATAATGTTGGTGATTGTGCTGGTATGGCAGCAGATCTTTTCGAAACATATGCAGTAACAATTATTGCAACAATGGTTCTTGGCCACTTAATAGTTTCAGGTGGTGGTGATGCTGTCTTATACCCATTATATCTTGGAGCAGTATCTATTGTTGCTTCTATCATTGGTTGTTTCTTTGTAAAAGCATCGCCAAAAATGTCTAATGTAATGCCTGCTCTTTATAGAGGATTAGCTATAGCAGGAATTCTTTCTGCAATTGCTTTTTACTTCGTAACACAAATGATGTTTGTTGATGGCTTTACAACAGAATCAGGCAGTTATTCTGCTATGGCATTATTTTACTCATCAATTGTTGGTTTAGTTTTAACAGCTATTTTAGTTTGGATTACAGAATACTATACTGGAACTCAATACGCACCAGTTCAACATATTGCAAAAGCATCAGAAACTGGTCACGCGACTAATATTATTGCTGGAATTGGGATTTCAATGAAGTCTACTGCGATTCCTGTGCTTTCAGTTTGTTTAGCAATTTATACTGCTTATGATTTTGCTGGATTATATGGCATTGCAATTGCAGCAACTTCAATGTTAAGTATGGCAGGCATTGTGGTAGCTTTGGATGCATATGGTCCTATTACAGATAATGCTGGTGGCATTGCTGAAATGGCTGGTATGCCTCAAAGTGTTAGAAATATTACTGATCCATTAGATGCTGTGGGCAATACAACAAAAGCAGTTACTAAGGGTTATGCAATTGGTTCTGCCGGGTTAGCATCATTGGTTTTATTCGCTGATTATACGCATAAATTAGATGCTGCTGGTATTGGAACAAATTTTGACTTAAGTAATCCGAATGTGATTATTGGTTTAATTATTGGGGGCTTAATTCCGTATTTATTTGCCGCCATGGCGATGGAAGCCGTAGGAAGAGCAGCTACTGCTGTAGTCGAGGAAGTAAGACGTCAATTTAAAACTATCAAAGGGATCATGACAGGCAAAGGTAAGCCAGATTACGCTAAGGCAGTAGATTTACTTACAACCTCAGCAATAAAAGAAATGGTAGTGCCTTCACTACTGCCTGTGATAGTTCCTGTATTAGTTGGTTTATCACCTCTCGGTGCACAAGGTCTTGGTGGTATGCTAATGGGCACAATTATTACGGGCTTATTTGTTGCAATCTCAATGTGTACTGGGGGCGGTGCTTGGGATAACGCAAAAAAACATATTGAAGATGGGAATCATGGCGGAAAAGGTTCAGAAGCTCATAAAGCATCTGTAACTGGAGATACCGTAGGGGATCCATATAAAGATACAGCTGGTCCTGCAATTAACCCACTAATTAAAATTATTAATATAGTGGCATTGTTAATTGTGCCTTTACTAGTATAATTAGCAATTAAGGTTTAAAAACCTGCCGTTTGGCAGGTTTTTTTTAAAATTAAATCTTTTCCCCAGTTAACTTAAAAAATGCTTGACGATATTTTTCACTTGTTTTCTGAATAACATCCTTTGGCAAAGTTGGTGGTGGTGGAGACTTGTTCCAGCTTGTTGATTCAAGCCAGTCCCTTACATATTGTTTATCAAAACTTGGTGGTGAAATTCCTAATTGATATGATTCTTTTGGCCAAAATCTTGATGAATCAGGTGTTAAAATTTCATCAATAATATGAATTTTACCTAAACTGTCCAATCCAAATTCGAATTTAGTATCCGCAATAATTATTCCTTTACTGTATGCAAACTCGTAAGCTTTTTTGTATAAATCTAAACTTATTATACTTAGCTGACTAGTTAATTCCTTCCCAATTAAATTTTCACATTCTTTTAGTGAAATATTTTCATCTTGTTTCCCAACTTCAGCCTTACTGGAAGGGGTAAAAATAGGGATAGAAAGTTCTTCTGCTAATTTAAGTCCCTTAGGTAAATCAATTCCACAAATTGAATTGCTTAATTCATATTCTTTCCAACCACTTCCAATAATATAGCCACGAACAATTACCTCAATTGGGATAGGTTTTAGTTTTTTTGCAACAATGGAGCGATTGATAATTTGATCTGATTCATTTTTATTTACAAAATCAAGAGGGTTTTTCTGTGTTAAATGGTTTGGTA
>Ga0209502_10000557_pt1 | contig 39473 bp, 29 predicted proteins | sample ArcticOcean_MG_C_10_FD_187442 | JGI IMG/M metagenome (GOLD analysis project Ga0209502, IMG submission 187442) | Marine microbial communities from western Arctic Ocean - ArcticOcean_MG_CB11_90 (SPAdes) (version 2) | ecosystem: Environmental > Aquatic > Marine > Oceanic | place: Arctic Ocean... | reverse complement strand
AGATAAAATTGAATATTTTCATTTTCATTTTTATCTTTTAATTTCAATTGAAGCGTATCTCCCCAAATAACTTTATTGTTCTTTATACCGGTACTTATTTTCAATATTGACTTTGAAGGGCCTCCACATGTTAGAAGAAGAATAAAAGATATTAAGGGAAGCATAACTTTCATTAGAGATAGAATTGATAGTTAAATTTATTATGTAGTTGAAACGAAATTAAGCATTTAAAATGATTGTTGAAATCAGATGAAGATCTTATATTTGTATGGGGCAAGTCCTACACAACCAGCTCCTGTTTAATTCCCCCAGGGTGGGAACACAGCAAGGGTAGATAGTCGTAGCGGTGTGATGTGGGTCGCTTGCCCTTTTTTATTCAGATGAAGTATGTCCAACTTATACATTAAAGGAATACTAAAATGGCAAAAGTAGTTTTGATAACAGGTGCCTCATCAGGCTTAGGCCTTTCAACTGCACTGCATTTACATAAAATAGGATATCAGGTATATGGTACCAGTCGAAATCCAGAAAAAAACACAATTACCCTTCCTTTCCCATTAATTCCTTTAGAAATCACAAATAATGATTCTATAGATTCATGTGTTGCATTAGTTTTAAAAAAAGCTGGACGCCTAGACGTTTTAATTAATAATGCGGGTGTAGGTATTACAGGACCTATGGAGGAAATCGATCTTACTGCGGTTTCAGAAAATTTTGCTATAAATTGTTTTGGTCCTCTTCAAATGGCTCAAGCTGTTTTACCAAAAATGAGGGAACAAAGTTCAGGTTTGATTATAAATATCACCTCTATTGCAGGGGTTATGGGACTTCCTTTTCGCGGTGTATATTCTTCCTCTAAAAGTGCTTTTTCAATTATGACAGAGAGTCTTCGAATGGAAGTCAAATCGTTTGGTATAGAAGTTTGTAGTCTCGCACCTGGAGATTACGCTACAGATATTGCTTCAAGGAGGTATCACGCCCCCGTAATTGAGAATTCGCCATATCAAAGAATTTATCAGGAAAATTTAGATACCATGAATAAGCATGTGTCAGACGGAAACCCTCCACAAGAAATTGCTATTGCTATTTCTAAAATTATTAAAAAAGGGAAACCAGCAGTTCATTACCAGGTTGGGCCTTTTGTGCAAAAGTTATCTAAAATATTAAAAGGCATTCTTCCAAATCGTATATTTGAAAAACTAATAATGAATCATTACAAACTTTAAATCACAGACATGAAATTTTTTATTGATACTGCTAACTTAGATCAGATTAGAGAAGCACAATCTCTTGGAGTCCTTGATGGAGTCACTACTAATCCATCATTAATGGCTAAAGAAGGAATTACAGGCGAAAAAAATATTATTCAACATTATTTTGATATTTGTGAAATTGTAGATGGTGATGTTTCGGCAGAAGTAATCTCCTTAGACTTTAACGGTATGGTAAAAGAAGGAAAAATATTGGCAGCTTTACATCCACAAATAGTTGTCAAAATTCCTATGATTGAAGATGGCGTAAAGGCATTAAAGTATTTTTATGACGAAGGGATAAAAACAAACTGTACCCTTATATTTTCTGCTGGGCAAGCATTATTAGCTGCAAAAGCTGGTGCAACCTATATGTCACCTTTTATTGGACGTTTGGATGATATCTCTACAGATGGTCTAAGCCTAATACAAGAGATTAGAGATATATACGATAATTATGGCTTTGAAACACAAATATTAGCTGCTTCTGTTCGCCATACAATGCACATAATTGAATGTGCTAAAATTGGTGCAGATGTTATGACCGGTCCTCTTTCCTCTATAAAAGGCTTGTTGAAACATCCTCTTACTGATATTGGTTTGGCTAAGTTTTTAGAGGACTATAAAAAGGGAAACTAGAGCTCTTTTAAAAGTGTTTCAAAGGTTGTGTCTGAAAAATTACCAAAGCCTTCTATAATATTTCCTTTTTCGTTTATGATGATAGCTTTATTAAGAAGAGTTAGTACCCATAATTCACTAGCTTTTTCAAAATCAATTAATGCAAACTGATTTTCAAGATTAATTTTCATTATTTCTTGAACTTGATCAACCATCGTATTAAAGGGTTGAATACAGATGCCTATAAAGCGGAATTGTGGATTATTTGTTTCTAATTTTTTTAATCTCTTTAGGGTATTTTGATAATGATTCATTTGTGTTTGAGACCAAAAGTAAAACACTGTAGTTTTATTAGAGGCTAAACTAGCACTACTTATTGTATCTCGAGAAATGTTTTGAAGTTTAACTGCTGGTAAAACTTTATTTTTTGCCATTTTACTAATATTAGCATGAAGTGTTAATACTTCCTTAAAATATGAGGTTGAATTATTTACCGTAGAATAATATTGTAAAAAACGCTCATGCTGACTATGGTTTTCAAATGTTAATATTTCTTCAAAAGCAATAGCACGTGCTAAATTATTCCTTAAAACAGGTCCTGTAATTATCTGATCTAAAACCTTTAAGCGGTTTATGTTAAAATCAGTTGTCTGTTTTTGTTTCAAGAAAGAATTGCTTCTGTCAAGTGCTTTTTGACTTATAAAATTTAAAATATAATTTATATAGGGATCAAAAAAGGCAAGATCATTATCTCCAAAATTCAAAAAAGCACGATATCCAAAATACAAACTATCTTTCTTTTCATCCCACTTAGCTCCTCTCAAAAGAGCATATCGTTCTTTAATTGTTGCATAATGATATATATAGGCTGCTTGAGTTACTTTTTGTGCTATAGGTGTTAGAGTGTTTGCAATATCCATCTTAATCCATAACTTCTTTTTTTCTGAAAGCAGTGAATCTAAAATAGTTGAAAAAAATTCACTATTACTAGAGTATTTGGAAGACAAGAATTCTCCTTCTGCCTCTTGCTTTAAAAGCAATTCCATTAAAAAGTTGTTTTTAGATGCACCAATACCAGAAAATACCACGGAAGCATTAAAAGCAGCAGCATTAATCCGAACCCAAAGACTGTCTTTTTCTTCAAGTAATAATGTTTGATATTCAGGAAGATGTTCCAGTTTATATATACCGCTATCAATTGAATCAAACTTTTTTTCAAAACGAAAATTATTATCAAGATCTAGTGTCTCAATAACACTATTTCCCTGATAAAAAGTAACGGAGCGGGATGAAGGATTTATAATTTGGCCACCAAAAAAGATGCCACTTCTTTCGTCTGTTATACTGCAACTAACAAAAAGAAGAAAAAGAAGAATTCCTAAAATAACTTTATGTATCACAACTCAAAAATAATATTTTAATTGATTAAATGTCATAGCCATAAGTTAAAAAAAAGCATAAACTCTGCTGAGTATTTATGTAAGTTTGCATTTCTAAATTCATTAGTTATGTTATCAGTTTCAAATCTTTCTGTTCAGTTTGGAAAACGCGTTTTATTTGATGAAGTAAATACTAGTTTTACTTCTGGCAATTGTTATGGTATCATAGGTGCCAATGGAGCGGGTAAATCAACATTTTTAAAAATTCTATCTGGAAAACAAGATGCAAATTCTGGTAATGTTTTTTTAGAACCTGGAAAACGCCTTTCTGTTTTAGAACAAAACCATAATGCTTATGATGAAAGTCCTGTTTTAGAGACTGTTTTAAAAGGCAATACTTCACTTTTTAAAGTCAAGTCTGAAATGGATATGCTATATGCTAAGGAAGATTTTTCTGATTCTGATGGTGACCGTGTAGGTGAATTACAAATAATATTTGAAGAAATGAATGGGTGGAATTCAGATAGTGAAGCAGCTGCTTTACTGTCAAACTTAGAGATTCCGGAAGTTTTTCATTATTCATTGATGTGTGATTTAGATGGTAAGCAAAAAGTACGAGTATTATTGGCTCAAGCACTGTTTGGGAATCCAGATGTATTGATTATGGATGAGCCTACTAATGACCTTGACTATGACACGATTATGTGGTTAGAAGATTTCTTAGCTAATTACGATAATACAGTAATTGTAGTTTCACATGATCGCCATTTTTTAGATGCTGTTTGTACACATATTTCAGACATTGATTTTGGTAAAATTCATCACTTTTCAGGCAATTATACTTTTTGGTATGAATCCTCTCAATTGGCTGCTCGTCAACGTGCTCAGCAAAATAAAAAATCAGAAGAAAAGAAAAAAGAACTTCAAGAGTTTATTGCTCGGTTTTCTGCAAATGTTGCTAAATCAAAACAAGCAACTTCTAGAAAGAAAATGATTGACAAACTAGATATTGAAGAAATTAAACCTTCAAGCCGAAGATATCCTGCTATTATATATGATCAAGAGCGTGAAGCAGGAGATCAAATTTTAAATATTGAAAACCTATCTGTTTCAAAAGATGGAGTTTTTCTATTTAAAAATGTTCACCTTAATTTAGCAAAAGGTGATAAGGTAATTATTTATGCAAAAGACACACGAGCAATTTCTGCACTTTATGCAATACTTATGGGAGAACGTAAAGCCGATTCTGGTTCTTTCGATTGGGGTATTACCACTTCCCAAGCTTACCTACCACTAGATCATGATTCTTTTTTTGAAAACCCTATGAACCTAGTAGATTGGTTACGACAGTATGCCAAAACTGAAGAAGAGCGTGAGGAAGTGTTTTTAAGGGGATTTTTGGGGAAAATGCTTTTTAGTGGAGAAGAAGCACTTAAAATGTCAAATGTGCTATCTGGTGGTGAAAAAGTACGCTGTATGCTCTCTAAAATGATGATGGAACGTGCAAACGTACTTTTATTAGAAGAGCCCACCAATCATTTAGATTTAGAGTCCATCACAGCATTCAATAATTCATTGAATAATTTTAAAGGTACCCTTTTGTTCAGTACTAGTGATCATGCTTTTGCACAGACTATAGGAACTCGTATTATCGAATTGACACCTAAAGGAGTTATTGATAGGCATGCAACATTTGATGAATACATGACTGATACCAAAATAAGGGAACTGAGAGAAAAAATGTTAGGATAATACTACTAAGATTTTCTATTGATTTGACTTCATCTATTCGAAAAACTTATAAGTATCTTAATTTTATACGTATTATATCAGTGGAATCAGATACTGAAAATTTAAAGTCTGAAAACATTGGTTTTTTAAATCCGGAATGATTAAAATCTGAAAAACCATAACCTTCTTTAGGGATCCCAAAAAAGTTATAACTCATTTTACCATTTATGTCCTCATCATCAAGTATAGCAATTCCATACTCACCTAATGGAAGTTTTACAGTCTCTTTAAAAACACCATTGATGAGTTTTTCCTTTGGAACAATCCAGTTTTTAAAAGATATATCATTTGTAAAATTTAATTGATCTGTAAAAATAGCAATAAGAATGTTTCCCTCTTTTGAATTTCGAAATTCATCAATTTCTATTGTTAGAGACTTCTGCCCATAAAGAAATGATCCATAAATTAGGACTAAAAATGTTATTATACCTAACTTCATTTTGATAACATAGATAACATTTGACAATAATTATTGTTTAACCAAGGATTGTTAAGGAAATTGATAAATAAAGTTTTATAATTAAAAAGTTATTTGTTAATTCTTATTAAGAATAAGTCTTACCAGAAAAAGGCATACAATCCTGATAGGATTATTAGCAAAGCAAAAGATCCAATATTAAAGATAGGGGAGGTAACAAAAATCCCTTTCTCTAGTTTAATGCTTTTGGCATCATCTTTATCCTTGTTTTCTTTTAAACTTACAATGGCAATTACTACCATAGACAAAATGGCTGTTAATCCCATTTGATCTAGAAAGGGTAGTGTGGGAAATAAGAAATCTAGCCCAGTTTCTGCCATCCATCCTTTTGGACCAATTTTAAAGAATAATGCGATTGGAATAGATAATAACGCGCCATAAATTGCACCTTTATTTGAAGTCTTCTTCCAAAACAGTCCCAGCACAAAAACTGCTAAAATTCCAGGACTCACAACACCGGTATATTCTTGTATGAATTGAAATGCTTGATCTATGCCTCCTAACAAAGGAGCCATAATTGTTGCAATAATTAGAGCCACCAAAGCAGATATACGTCCAACATTAACTGTTTTTTTATCGTTAGCATTTTTATTTATTAATTGCTTGTAAATATCCATTGTAAAAATAGTAGCTGTAGAATTTAACATTGACGCTAAAGAAGACACAATAGCTGCAGCTAATGCTGCAATTGCAATTCCTTTAAGTCCTGTGGGTAAAAACTGCATTAACCAAGGATATGCTTTGTCTGCTGCTCCAGAAGATGGAATGTTATTTACCCCTGCTTCACCAAGAGAAGCAAGAAGAGTAGGGTCGTTTACAATAACATAAGCAGCAATTCCAGGAATTACAACAATAATCGGGATAATCATCTTTAATCCAGCTGCAAATAAGATTCCTTTTTGAGATTCTTCTAATGATTTTGCGGCAAGAGTTCTTTGAATGATGTATTGGTTAAACCCCCAATAATATAGATTAGCAACCCACATACCTCCAATTAAAACTCCTATACCTGGAAGGTTCATGAATTCAGGATTAGAACGATCAAGAATCATATCGAATTTTTCAGGGACAGCATGATAGATAGTAGTAAGACCCTCTATAAATCCTTGACCTCCAGACACAGTATCTAAAGCAAGGTAGGTAGTTACTAGTCCTCCCAATATCAATACTACTACCTGAATTATATCAGTCCAGGCAACAGCAGATAGTCCTCCATATAATGAATAAGCTGCAGCAAATGCAGCAAGACCGATTACTCCAGTTAGCATATCAATTCCTAATATCGTTTGAAGCGCTAAACCTCCTAAATACATCACTGATGCAAGGTTAACAAATACATAAAGACCAATCCAAAAAACAGCTAAAATTGTTTTTAGTTGGCTTGAAAAACGTTTTTCAACAAATTCAGGTATGGTATAAAGTCCTTTTTTTATAAAGATTGGGAGAAAGAATTTTCCGACAATTATTAATGTTAATGCAGCCATCCATTCATAGGTAGCAATAGCTAACCCTACCGCAAATCCAGATCCAGACATGCCTATAAATTGTTCTGCAGAAATATTTGCAGCAATAAGAGAAGCCCCAATAGCCCACCATGGTAAGGATTTACTGGCTAAGAAATAATCTTCCGCACTCTTAGTTTCTCCTTTTTTATCACGGGAAACCCATAATCCAACTCCTAGGATTACAATAGCGTATATTCCAAAAACAGCGTAATCTAGCGTCTCAAAACTTGTATTCATTTTATTTTTTTAAGTGGAAAAAATCTAGTGCCAATAACACGAGTAGTTTTCGATTGTTATAATAATGCAAAATATAAAAAAAATGGCGCACGTACTAAAAAAGCGTATCTATGATGTTAACAGCTTTTTTATATTCGTCAGCATGCACAAATACACGTTGTACAAGGGGTGCTGGGATACCAAAACCTGCTAGACGAGCGGATTCACCCTCATCTTTTACTACAGGATTTATATTAATTTCTTCTAGTGATGCAACAATAAGGATAACATCAATACTCGATCCGGTAAAAAGGTGTGTGAAGCTATTTGATAACAAAAAAGATGTAATCAAGTTTTATTGTATTTATTATTCCAAATGGCTGGGTTAAAGTTTTTACCCATTGAAAAACCGTAAAATAAAACAATAGAAGCGATTGCTTTAAAATTAAAAAACAAAAGCATCCAGTAGGTTGAAACACTTGGAGATTTTGTAAACATTGTCATGGGCATTACTTCAGTAGTTATAAAACTAATTGCCAATATTAATAGAAGCAGTGTCCATATATTTTTAAAAGGCCACATCTTTAATTTTCTGAGAGGATGCAAATCATTTCCCCATTTATGAACTAAATAATAAAAATCATTTCCCAAGGGTGCAAATAGTAATGGGTCATCTGCTTTTTCTAAACGAAATAAAACAGAGGGTGCCATTATTTTAAAACCACTTAGTTTTGTATTATGAATTTTTTCCAGATATTTAATGTCACTATGAGCAGAATCTGGAAGATTATTTTTAAAATATTTCAGATCTAAAAAACGTAATCTATAGTCAATAGCTACTTTTTTTATTTGTTTTATATGATATATTTTTTTTGGGTCTAAAAGATCAATACTAAAGGCATTAATTAATTTAATTTCAAAAGAAGAATATAAATTTATTAATGCCTTTTGTTGTTCTTCAAATGATAAGTCACAGGCTTTAGTTTTATCTAAAATCGTTTTTAAGTTTGTTCTTTGGAATAGATTTAAAATCATAAATTTATATTATTTATAACAAAAATACTAAATCACAGCATACAAAAGACTTATTATCAATAAGTAATTAACGTAATTTCGAATCAAATTCTTGCTCAAAATTTTTCTGTAATTCTTTCATAACCCTATCCACTTGTTTATCTGTTAATGTCTTGTTTTTATCTTGGAAAGTAAAACTTAATCCATATGATTTTTTACCCTTATCAAGGGTTTTACCCTTGTATACGTCAAATAAGTGGACTTCTTTTAAGATTTTCTTATTAGTATTTAAAGCTACTTTTTGTAAATCTTCAAATGATGTACTTTCATCAAGTAGCAAGGCAAAATCTCTTTTAACCATTGGATATTTAGCAACTTCTTCATAAGTCAAAGTATTTGTATAGGCATGATCAACAATCACATTCCAATTAAGTTCTGCTAAATAAACATTTTGACTAATACCAAACTTTTTATTTAATGATTTTGAAACTAGTCCATAGGTCCCTAAATTCTTTTTTTGATGGATTATATTAAAAGCTTCATCAAAATGAGGATGTGGGGTTATTTGCCATTCAATACCTGAAAGTCCTAGACTTTCTAACAAATCATTGAGCACTCCTTTTCCGTAAAAATAATTTGAAGGTGTGCTTGAATTCTCCCAATGTGATTCTACTACAGATCCAACTGTACTAATACTTAGACGCTTAGATTCTATAAACGAATCTTTCTTTTTCCCATAGATAGTTCCAAATTCAAAAATTTTTAGATTTTTATTTTGCCTATTTAAATTAAAAGAGATCACCTCTAAAGCATTAAAAATAAGTGATTGTCTCATATTAGATAAATCATTCCCTAAAGGATTTACTAGGGTAATTGGCGAATAAAAATCAGCAGTATAATCTGGAGAGGTTAAGGAATTGTTTATGGTTTCCATGAAGCCATTACCAGTTAATTTATTTGCAACAGCAGCTTCTAATTTATGTGAATCATTCCATTTATATGGAGGATTTGCTTCATATTGTAGGGGTTTTTCTTTAATATTGTTATAGCCATAAACACGTAATATTTCTTCAATTACATCAGCAGGTCTAGTAACATCAACGCGAAAATGAGGGATGGTAATTCCAATTCCTGAATCTGAAACGTTATTTATCTTAATTTCAAGGGCATTTAAAATTATATTTAAATCTTTTTCATTTATGGATTCTCCTATGGTACGTTCAATCGCTTCGTAGCTTAAAAATATTTGAGAATTTTCCTTTAGTTGCTTATTAAAAGATTGTAGATTAGAAGTTATAGTACCTCCAGATAGATTTTTAATTAAATTGGCTGCTCTTTTTAATGCGGTTATAACCATTTCAGGATCAATACCTCTTTCAAATCTAAAAGATGCATCTGTATTTAAGCCATGACGTTTTGAAGTCTTTCGGACACTAATGGGATCAAAATAAGCACTTTCCAGGAAAATAGATGTTGTAGTATCTGTCACCCCTGAATCTAATCCACCAAAAACACCCGCTATACAAAGTGGTTTTATGGTATCACAAATCATGAGATCTTCTTTGTCTAAGATTATTTCAATACCATCTAAGGTCTTAAATAGAGTTTTGTCGGGACATGTTTTTACAAAAATTTCATCAGAAATTTTAGCAGCATCAAATGCGTGTAAAGGTTGCCCAAGTTCATGTAAAACATAATTTGTGGCATCTACCACATTATTTTTTGGTCCGATACCAATAGCTTTTAATCTATTTTGGAGCCAAGTAGGAGATGGTGCTACTTTTATTCCGGAAATTGTCAGTCCATAATATTGAGAACACTTTTCTGAGTCTTCAATATTAATTTTAATCAGGTTGCTATTGTTTTCTTCATGGAAACTTGATGTTTCAGGAAAATTCCATTCAAAAGGTATTTTTCTTAACATGCAAATTGCTTTTAGATCACGTGCTACTCCCATATGACTCATTGCATCAGCTCGGTTAGGCGTTAATCCAATTTCAAAAACAATGTCATCTTCTACGTCAAACAAACTAGCTGCTGGAGCACCAGGATGATTACTATCATCTAATACCATGATGCCATCATGACTTTCTCCAAGACCTAATTCATCTTCTGCACAAATCATACCCATACTTACTTCACCTCTTATTTTGCTTTTATTGATGGTCAATTCATTTCCATCTTTCATCTGTAATACACTTCCTACTGTAGCGACTAAGACCTTTTGTCCCTTGGCTACGTTAGGAGCTCCACAAACAATAGGGACAATGTTGTCATTTCCAAGATTAACTTCAGTGATTTTTAATCGGTCTGCATTTGGATGTTGCTCACAGGAAATTACTTCTCCCACAAGAACACCTCTTAAACCTCCTTTAATACTTTCAAAGGCATTTGATCCCTCTACTTCAAGTCCTAAATCGGTTAATAGTTCTGAGGTTTTATCGATAGAAAGGTCTGTTTTAATAAACTGTTGCAACCAATTGTATGATATTTTCAAGGAGTATTTTTTTCTAATTAGAAATACAAATATAAGAATCTCTCTGTCCTTTTTAACTTATGAAATTCCAAATATTAGAATCAATTTTTAGGGATGAAAGAGTACGTTTAATAACCTGATGTTCTTGTCCTGTAAAATCAGGATCTTTTTTTATTATTTGTTGCGCAGTGTCTCGTGCGACTTTAAGCAGAGAACTATCTTTTATTACATCTGCTATTTTAAGCTCTAAAACACCACTTTGTTGAGTGCCCATTAGATTTCCGGGTCCGCGTAAGCGCAAGTCTACTTCAGCTATTTCAAAGCCATCATTAGTTTTTACCATTGTTTGTAGTCTTGTTTTTCCTTCTTCTGAAAGTTTAGATCCGCTCATTAAAATACAATAACTTTGATCAGATCCTCGTCCAACTCTACCACGAAGTTGATGAAGTTGTGAAAGTCCAAATCGCTCAGCACTTTCAATAACCATAACCGAGGCATTAGAAACATTTACGCCAACCTCAATTACTGTTGTTGCAATCATTATTTGTGTTTTTCCTTTTACAAAACGCTCCATTTCATAAGCCTTGTCGTCAGATTTCATTTTTCCATGAACAATACTAATTTGATACTTAGGTTTAGGAAAATCTCTGCTAATGCTTTGGTAACCATCCATTAAATCTTTATAATCTAATGTTTCAGATTCTTGAATTAATGGATATACAATATAAACTTGCCTACCAAGTTTAATTTGTTCTTTAATAAAAGCAAAAACATTGAGGCGATTATTGTCAAATCGATGTAATGTTTTGATTGGCTTTCTTCCAGGCGGAAGGCTGTCAATGACTGAGCTATCTAAATCTCCATAAATACTCATTGCTAATGTTCTTGGAATTGGAGTTGCTGTCATAACTAGTACATGAGGTGGAATTATATTTTTATGCCATAGTTTTGAGCGTTGGGCTACTCCAAAACGATGTTGTTCATCTATTATAGCTAGACCTAAATTTTTAAACTGTACTTTTTCTTCAAAAATTGCATGGGTACCTATTAAAATTGCTAAACTCCCTTTTTCTAATTCTTTATGAATCACAATTCTTTCTTTTTTTGTACTACTCCCAGTAAGTAAAGCACATTGCACATCTGTTCCTTTCAAAAGTGTACTTAGAGATTGAAAATGTTGTTGCGCTAGTATTTCAGTGGGTGCAACTAAACTAGCTTGAAAATCATTGTCTATGGCTATAAGCATTGAAAGTAAGGCCACAATTGTTTTTCCAGAGCCTACATCCCCCTGAAGTAGTCGATTCATTTGACGTCCAGATCCAAGATCAGTTCTTATTTCTTTTATGACTCTTTTTTGAGCCCCTGTAAGAGTAAATGGTAAATAATTTTTAAAGAAATCTTTAAACACAGGTCCTACTTCTGCAAACGAATGACCTTTAATTTTTTGTTTTCGCTGGTGATTTTTTAAAATCAATTGTAATTGCATATAAAAAAATTCCTCGAATTTTAGGCGAGCTTGAGCTCTTGCTAATGTATTCTGATTATCGGGATAGTGCACTTGATGTAGAGCTTCTTTTTTTGAAATTAATTTAAAATGATTGAGTAAGTAGGGGGGAAGAGTTTCCGATAAATCAGGCTCCTTTTCCAGTAGATTAGCGACTAGTTTTTGGACTACTCGCTGTGAAACTCCCTTGTTGATTAATTTCTCTGTAGATCTGTAGATAGGATAAAATACTGCTTTAAGGCCTTGCTTGAAAACACTTTCAAGTTCCATTTCTGGATGAGGCATGCTCGCTTGTCCATTAAACCAGTTGATACGTCCAAAAATTACATAAGGTTGATTGATTTTAAGTCCTTCTTTTATCCATTGATAGCCACGAAACCATACAAGTTGCATGTTGCCAGTTTCGTCTTGAAAATTAGCAACCATTCGTTTTCCTCGTTTTTGTTTTATGAAGTCAATAGAAGTTACAATTCCTTTAATTTGAAACTCCGCACTAGTATTGGGAAGTTGATTAATGGGATAGAATTTACTTCGATCAATATATCGATTTGGAAAAAAGTGAAGAAGGTCTTGATATGTTTGGATATTAAGCTCTTCCTTAAGTAAACGAGATCGTTCAGGACCTACTCCTTTAAGGTATTCAATTGCCGTGTGCATGACATCCATATATCGAAAAACTTGATGCTAATTTTTAAGATAGTCTAAGGCTAGGTTGGAAAGTGTTTTTACCCCCAATTTCATTGATGAATCATCAATAATAAATGAAGGGGTATGGTGCGAAGGAGCATCACTTTCTTTCATATCCAGTGGCGTGCCACCTAAAAAGAAAAAGAAACCAGGAATTTCATTTTGAAAATACGAAAAATCTTCTGCCAATGTAAGAGCATCCATAAGATTTACATTAGCTTTTCCTGCAGCTCTTTCAAGAGTTGGAAGCATTTGTTTGGTAAGTGCTAAATGATTAAATGTGACATCTGCGCCGTCTTGAATGTCTAATGTTGCTTCCGCTCTGTAAGCTTCTGCAATTGAGGGGACCATTTCATTCATTCGTTTGCGAAGTAATTCTTTCATTTCTTTATCTAACGTACGAATGGTACCTATCATTTCTAAATGTTCGGGAATAATATTAAAGCGAATACCAGAATGAATAGAACCTATGGTAATTACAGCTCCTTCTTTTGTTAATTCAGATTCACGGCTTATTAATGTTTGTAGACCATTGATGATTTGTGCACTAACAACAATAGGATCAATACTTTGCCAAGGGGTTGAGCCGTGTGCTTGTTTTCCTTTAACATTTATAACAAAACGCTGAGAGGATGCTAACATTCCTCCTGGTTTGTAAGTTATTTTACCTACATGTGATCCTGATCTAATATGCAGTCCAAAAATCGCATCTACTTTTGGGTTTTCTAAAACTCCTTCTTTTACCATTAATCTAGCTCCACCTTCTTCTCCGGGAGGCGGACCCTCTTCTGCAGGCTGAAAAATAAGTTTTACTGTTCCAGCAAAATCCTTGTTTTGAGTTAATACCTTAGCTACACCCATTAAAATTGAAACGTGTGCATCATGACCACATGCATGCATAACACCTGTTTTTTTTCCATTAAAAGTAGATACAACCTCTGACTTAAAGGGTAAATTATTTCTTTCTGTAACAGGGAGCGCATCCATATCTGCTCGGAGTGCTACTACTTTTCCAGGATGGTTTCCTCTAATAATACCCACCACCCCAGTATGCGCGACTCCAGTCAGAACCTCAATGCCTAGTGATTTTAGGTGTGAGGTAATATATTCAGCTGTTTTAAACTCTCTATTGGAGAGTTCTGGATTTTGATGGAGATGATGCCTCCATTCAATTAACTTTGGTTCTAAATCATCAAAGTTAGCATCTTTTATTTGTCCATTAATGCTAGTTATTGCTATTAATAATGCGATTGAGTTAAAGAGTGATAAATGTTTCAATTTTTTTTTTAAATATAGATGTTTATAATTAATTTATTGAAAGGAATAACAAAATAAGGAAATACCTACTTTTAATGTCTCTATGAAAAATACAAATACTACATATATTGATGCCCTAAATGAAGCTCAACGTGGACCTGTTTTACACAAAGAAGGACCACTAATTGTTATTGCAGGTGCAGGTTCTGGAAAAACAAGAGTTCTTACCTACCGAATTGCCCATTTGATGGCTTCCGGGGTAGACTCCTTCTCTATTTTAGCTTTGACATTTACAAATAAAGCGGCCCGAGAAATGAAAGCAAGAATTGGAGACCTTGTTGGAGAGGGAGAGGCTAAAAATTTATGGATGGGTACTTTTCACTCTGTTTTTGCAAGAATATTAAGACAGGAAGCAGATAAATTAGGCTTTCCTTCCAATTTCACTATTTATGACACTCAAGATTCTGACCGTTTAATTTCTGCTATTATCAAAGAATTAGGTTTAGAAAAAGATATTTACAAATACAAGCAGGTTCGAAGCCGGATATCGGCTTTTAAAAATAGTCTAATCACCGTAAAAGCATACTTTAATGACGGAGATTTGCAAGAAGCAGATGCTATGTCTAGACGCCCTAAAATGGGTATGATTTACAAAGAATATGTCGAAAGATGCTTTAAAGCAGGTGCCATGGATTTTGACGATTTATTACTTCGAACAAATGAATTATTAAATCGTTATCCAGAAGTTTTAGCGAAATACCAAGATCGCTTCCGTTATATATTGGTGGATGAGTATCAAGATACTAATCATTCTCAATATTTAATAGTAAGAGCTTTGTCGGACCGCTATCAAAACATATGTGTTGTTGGAGATGATGCGCAAAGTATCTATGCTTTTAGAGGCGCAAACATCAATAACATTCTTAATTTTCAGAAAGATTATGATGATGTTGCACTTTATCGTTTAGAACAAAATTATCGATCTACTAAGACAATTGTAAATGCTGCAAATTCTATTATCAGCCACAATCAAACTAAAATAGATAAAGTTGTTTGGACTTCAAACTCCCAAGGAGAGTCTATCCAGATAAATCGAGTTGCAACAGATTCAGAGGAAGGAAGGCATGTATCTTCATCTATTTTTGATTTTAAAATGCAAGAACAACGAAAAAATGCAGATTTTGCTATTTTATATAGAACTAATGCCCAGTCAAGGGCTATGGAAGATGCGCTAAGAAAAAGAGATATTCCATACCGAATTTACGGTGGTCTTTCATTTTATCAACGAAAGGAAATTAAAGATGTATTAGCTTATTTAAGAATTGTAGTTAATCCTAAAGATGAGGAAAGCTTAAAGAGAATCATCAATTACCCTCCTAGAGGAATAGGACAGACGACTATTGATAAATTAGTGGTGGCATCTAAAGAACATAATTTAACCCTTTTTGAAACCGTATCACGTGCCAAAGAATTGAACATTCCAGTAAATGCAGGAACACTTTTAAAGTTAATGAATTTTACCACCTTAATGCAACGATTTCATATTGAAAACGAAAACTTAAATGCATTTGAGATTACCGATTTGATCACTAAGAAAATTGGATTGGTTCAAGAGCTTAAAAAAGACGCTACCCCCGAGGGCATTGCACGAATAGAAAATATTGAAGAACTATTAAATGGAATTCGAGATTTCACTGAAGGACAAGAAGAGTTAGCAGATGCCACAGGAAGTTTAACTGAATTTTTAGAGGATGTTGCCTTGGCTACTGACTTAGACAAAGATGATGATCCTAATAGTGATAGAGTTGCTTTAATGACAATACATCTTGCAAAGGGATTAGAGTTTCCCTATGTATTCATTGTTGGATTAGAAGAGGACTTATTTCCTTCTGCAATGAGTTTAAATACACGATCAGAATTAGAAGAAGAACGACGCTTATTTTATGTAGCCTTAACACGAGCAGAAGAACGTGTTTTTCTTTCCTATTCCTTATCAAGGTACAGGTGGGGAAAATTAATAGATGCAGAGCCTAGTCGTTTCATTGAAGAAATTGAAAGCCAGTATGTTAATCATATTATTCCAAAAGACACATACAATTATAAACCACTTATTAATACATCTATTTTCGGAGAACCAACTCAATTTAATTCTCCTAAGAAACCAGTTAAGACCCCAGTCAAGTTAAATACAGCACCCACAATTACTCAGTTAAAAAAATTACGTAAAATTGAGCCTAATTTAACTGAAGTATCTTTGGAGAAGATTACGCTATTAGAAGGTATGGAGGTAGAACATACAAGATTTGGTAAGGGTATAGTTCAAAACATAGAAGGCAAAGGAGCTGATAAAAAAGCTGCCATTGCCTTCAAAGGATTTGGAGTTAAAAATCTTCTTCTGCGATTTGCTAAACTTAATATTAAGTCCTAATCATTGAATTTAAAATCAGGTTTTTTAAAATTATTTTAGTTTTTTATTTACTTTAAAATAGTTCACAAAAAAAGGCTATATTATGAATATAGCCTTTTAAATACTGGTCTAATGTTTTTTATTTTGCAGCTTCCATTCCTTGTTCTATCATACTATAAAACTGGTCTAATTTAGGAAGTACGATAATTCTTGTACGTCTATTTTTAGCTCTGTTTGAAGAAGTATCATTGTCTGCTACAGGAACGTAGTAACTTCTACCTGCAGCAGTCATACGTGCAGGAGCAACACCAAAGTCTTTTTCAAGTATACGAACAACTGCGGTTGCTCTTTTAACAGAAAGGTCCCAGTTATCAACAATACCATCTGCTTTAATTGGCACATTATCAGAATGGCCTTCTACCATAAACTCAAGCTCTGGCTTATTGTTAACAACAGTTGCAACTTTTCCAAGTACTTCTTTAGCGCGAGAAGTTACAGTATAGCTTCCACTTCTGAATAATAGTTTATCTGAAATTGAAACATAAACAACACCTTTTTCAACATTAATTTCAATGTCTTCATCGCTCATATTACCTAAAACTCCTTTAAGACTCGTAACTAATGCAAGAGTTACCGAATCTTTTTTGGTAACCGCATCTTGCATACGTTGAATGCGAACATCTTTTTCTTTCATACTTTCAAGAGAAATTTCAAGGTTTTCAGCGCCTTTTTGTGAAAGGGTAGTAAGATTTCCAATGTTACTAATTAAGTCTCGGTTATTGGCGGTCAAAAAGTTGTTTTGTTCTTGTAAAGATTTTAATGTTGCCATTGCAGTTTCTTTTTCCTCATCACAAGAGTTTAGTTTAACTGTAGCAGAATCTAGTAGATTTTTTGTGTTTTGTTGTAATTCTTCAAGTTCTGTGAATTTTTTTTGTGATACACAAGATGATAATAATATACCTGAGATCACTAAAGCGATTGCTTTCTTCATAATATTTTTAAATTTAAAATTTTATACAATGCAAATTAAATGAAAATATTCTATTCTCTATTCAAATCCTTAAAAATTAATTTTTTCTCCTTTATGAATGATAATATAATATTCCTTGTGTAAAAGTAATTTTCTTTTTTTATGGATATGTTAGATTTTGTCTTTATTGATTTAAATCTTCTATAAAACGCAAAATGAGCCTTAATGATTGCTAACGAAGAATTAAACTTTAAATTAAACAGATAATAAATACCAATTATACCGTCCCAACATAATCTCCTGAAAATTCTCCAAGCTAATTTTTCAGGGGGCAAATTTTTTGTTAGCATCCAGAGTGAATTCCTGTGATTTAGAAAAACCTTACGGGGAGAAGTTCCTAATGTTGCACCTCCCACATGGTATACTTTAGAGGCACCTATTGCCATTGTTTTAAATCCTGTATTAAAAACTCGCCAGCATAAATCTATTTCTTCTTGATGTGCGAAAAAGGAATCATCAAATCCATTTTGTTTCCAAAATAGTTTACTACGAATAAAGAAACATGCCCCACTTGCCCAAAAAATTTCTTTTGGCAAATCATATTGTCCAAAATCTTTTTCAATATTTGAATGAATTCTTCCTCTACAAAAAGGAAATCCATTAGCATCTATATAGCCACCTGCTGCACCAGCATATTCAAAATGTGTAGGCTTATTGTAGTCTAATATATGTGGTTGTAAAATTCCGGTATCTGCATTTGAGTTAAAATGATTAAGTAGGGGAGGAAGCCAGTTTTTAGTCACTAGAACATCTGAATTAAGCAAACAATATATTTCGGCTTTAACTTCTTTCAACCCTTTGTTATAACCACTTGCATAGCCAAAGTTTTGAGATAAAGTAATACATTGTATGCTAGGATGATTCATTTTTATCCACGGCACAGATTCATCAGTTGAGGCATTATCTATAATAACTACATGCGCTTCAGGACTATAATCAACAACTTTAGGTAAAAATTTTTCTAGTAATTTAATCCCATTATAATTAAGTACGACTACTGCTAATGAATTCATGAGATGGCTATATGATTTGGCAAGTCTTTTAAAAAACTATATCGTTTATTTTTATAGTCCATTTGACAAAAGTAATGATCAAATCCGTTTGTTACCATTAAAAATCTGCTCTTTAGAGAAAGGTTATATCGTGCAATTTGGTCAAATGTCTCTTGAGTAATCGAAATAGAAGGGGCTTTACATTCAATAAGAATGTGATTTTCTCCTCTTAGATTTGAGACTACTATGTCAAAACGTTTTTTTGTCTCATATACCTTAATCTCCTTTTCAATTAAAATCCAAGAAGCTGGATATCCTTTGGTTTCAATAAGAAAATTCACACAATGAACACGTACCCATTCTTCTTTAGTACATATCAACCATTTTTTACGAACACGATCAAAAATATAGGGTTTATTTTCCTTATTTTTGATTAACATATTATAGTTGGGAAAATTAAGTTTTTCCATGTTGTAAAAATGCAATAAATTTTTAAAATGAAAGAGTTCTTTACGCTACTTTCAAAGATTGAAAAAAACCAGTTCTCTCCATTTTATTTATTGGCAGGAACTGAAGGATATTTTATTGACGCAATCACAGATGCACTAATTAGCAGGTTGGTTAAAGAAGAATCTAAAGACTTTGATTGTACTTATTTTTATGGAAAAGAGATAGTACCCTCTGACATTATTGAGACGGCTAAACGTTATCCTATGATTTCAAAATACAACGTAGTGATAATTAAAGAAGCGCAATTCATAAGGAAAGAACTCTTGGACGAATTGATTTCTTATTTGGAAAATCCAATGCCCCATAGTATTGTCATTTTAAATTATAAAAATAAAGTCTTTAATAAAACCAGGAAGTTTTATAAAGCAGCACTCAAAATAGGAGAAGTTTTATTAGTAAAACCTCTTTACGATAATCAAATAGTTCCTTGGGTGAATAACCAAGCCAATCAATTAAATCTTTTAATTGATCCAAAAGCTGCTGTAATGTTATCTGAATTCATTGGGGCTGATCTAAGTACTCTTAATAATGAATTGATTAAACTTAAGCTTGTTGTAAATGATGGAGAAATCATTACTGATGAACACATAGAATCTCATGTTGGAATTAGTAAAGAGTTTAATAATTTTGAATTTCAAAAAGCTATTGGATTAGGACAATTTTCAAAAGCTTTTCAAATTATTCAATATTTTTATAGAAACCCAAAAAACCAACCACTTACATTAACACTTTCGACATTGCATAATTACTTTCAGAAGCTTCTTATTCTTAAAGGATTGAAAAATCAGTCTAATGTAGCATCTGTAATAGGTGTAAACCCTTATTTTATAAATGATTATAAAGCTGCTGCGAGTCGACTAACAATGCGACAGATAACAATTGGGTTGAAACATGTATTAGAAGCTGATTTGAAAAGTAAAGGAATTGAAGGTGTCAATAATGATTCAAAAAGCATTTTAGAAGAATTACTTCTTAAGCTTTTTACATTATAGTCATATTGGAAATTCAAATGGATTAGCCTCATGCATAATATCATAAACAGCTTCAAAAACATCATCTTCAGAAGGTTTTGAAAAATAATCACCATCACCTCCATATGCTGGACGGTGACTTTTTGCTGATAAAAGTTTAGGAGCACAATCTAATAATGAGAAGATGTTTTGTTTTTCAATAAGTTGTTGCAATATATATGAAGAAGCACCGCCTGGAACGTCTTCATCGACGATTAATAATCGATTTGTTTTTGTAATACTATCTCGAATATCTTCATTTAAATCAAATGGTATTAAGGATTGAATATCAATTACTTCTAGGTGAATTCCAATCTGTCTTAATCGCTTTGCAGTTCCCTCTACTATTCTAAGTGTAGACCCATATGAAACTACTGTAATATCAGATCCTTCCGATAAAACCTCTATTCTTCCAAGAGCCAATGTGAATTCTCCAGGGTTTGAAGGAGGGATTTCTTTAAGCCTGTAGCCATTTAAACATTCAACAACAATGGCAGGTTGTTCAATTTGAAGTAAAGTATTATAAAATCCTGCTGCTTGGGTCATGTCTCTAGGAACTAGAATATGTATACCACGCAACAAATGAATCATACCTCCCATAGGTGAGCCAGAATGCCAAATTCCTTCTAAACGATGTCCTCTAGTTCGAATTATTAATGGAGCAATTTGTTTTCCAATAGTACGGTAATTCATTGAAGCTAAATCATCACTTAAAATTTGAATACAATATAGGATGTAATCTAAATATTGAATTTCTGCAATAGGACGAAGCCCACGCAATGCCATGCCTATTCCTTGGCCTGCGATGGTAGCTTCTCTGATTCCGGTATCTGAAATTCTTAGTGATCCAAATTTGTTTTGTAATCCCTCTAATCCTTGATTTACATCTCCAATTTTCCCAACATCTTCACCAAAAATCAAGAGATTATCATGTTTTTTAAGAAGTGCCTCAAAATTATCTCTAATAATAACACGTCCATCTACAGGAATACTATTTTTATTGAATTTTACTGGTGTTACTTTAAAAGCAATTAAATCTTTTTTTGAAACAGTATATAAATGTGATGAAATTCGTTCACTTACATAAGAGGTAAGTTTTTTTAACCAATTTCGGAACTCTTTTGCTTGTGCATCAGGATATTTAGCGAGTAATATATTGATTTTTCTTCCAGCAGAGATAATATCCTTATATCCTAAATCAAGTGTCTCATCTAAATTAGAAAATATAACCTGAAGTTGGGTATCGTTATGTGTACTTGTCTTTAAAACATCTAAAAAATTAAGTAGTTGTTGTTTCTCTTTTAAAATTGGAGTTGTGTAATCACTCCAAGCTTTTCTTCTTGAGGCTTGTACACTTTTTTTTGCATTATTTTCTATTTGAATTAACTCACTTTCTTTAGCAAAACCTTCAGTAATTAGCCAAGACCTCATTTTAGAATTACAGTCGTATTCCATTTCCCAATCAAGACGCTTTTTTGATTTATAACGTTCATGAGAACCTGAGGAAGAGTGTCCAAGAGGCTGCGTTAATTCAGTTACATGAACCAATACTGGAACATGGTCTTTTCGTGCTACTTTTGAAGCAAATTGGTAGGCCTCAATTAATGCTAAATAATCCCATCCTTTTACAGTAATTATTTCAAAACCATTAGCATCATCTGTTCTCTGAAACCCTTTTAAAGCTTCTGATATACTTTCTTTTACCGTTTGATCTTTATTAGATACGGAAATACCATATTCATCATCCCAAACGCTTATAATCATTGGGACTTGCATAACACCAGCAGCATTAAGGGTCTCAAAAAACATTCCTTCACTAGTACTAGCATTTCCAATAGTCCCCCAAGCAATTTCATTTCCATTTTTTGAAAATAAGGCATCATTTTGGGTACTGAGATTTCGATATACTTTGGAAGCGTGTGCTAATCCTAAAAGACGCGGCATTTGGGATCCTGTTGGAGAGATGTCACCACTATGGTTTTTTTGGTCAATTACCCTTAGCCAATTTCCTTCTTTATCTCTACTTGCTGTGACAAAATGACCTCCCATTTGTCGTCCACCTGACATGGGTTCGCGTTCTATATCTAAATCTGCATATAGAGCTGCAAAAACATTTTCAACAGTAAGAAGTCCCTGGGCGAATAAAAGTGTTTGATCTCGATAGTATCCTGATCTAAAATCTCCATTTTTAAAAAAACGGTTCATTGCAAGTTGAGGTAATTCTTTACCATCTCCAAAAATTCCAAACTTACCTTTTCCAGAAAATACTTCACGTCTCCCAAGAAGACTACATTGTCTGCTTAAAACAGCTATTTTATAATCTTCTAATACCTGTTTTTTAAAGGCAATAAAATTAATTTTATGGTCTTCTTCTAGTTTTTGGCTTGTCATACGATTGTGCAAAATTACAAAAAATAATGTGGTCTTCTAAGTCCAAAACAAGTTGATCCTTTATTTAAATTTATAAATATTTAGTTTAAAACCACTTACGGGTAAACAAACTGGTAAGAGTACTAAAGCTTGGATCTAAATTGAAACGAATTTTGGCAGCAAATTTTGGTTGCATGAATTCAAATCCATTAGACGAAAAAATGGGTAGATATATTTCTAAATAGTCAGGACTAAAATTTAATTTAATTCCTGAATCGAAATATGCATTAAGATCTGAATTATAGTTTTTTAATACTCCAATATCTCCATATAATTCTATCCATTTCCAAACTCCCATAGAAATGTTTAGGGAAGCCATATAGTCATTAGCAGTTGATTGTGCAAAAATTGATTTAAACCCTCCTTCTGCGGGAATAAATTGCTGACTATAAATCCCAGCAGTTTCAGAACGTCCTAGATATCTATATTGAAAAAGATAGTCTGAAGGACGATTTAAATTAAAATCAAAGAATTGATTTTCTAATGCGTTGTGCCATAAAAATTTTCCTGCAAATAATCTTGCACTTAGTTGTCTTCCGCTTGAAAACAGTTTACGAACTTCTCCAGTAAATTGAATTTTACTGAAGGTATTGGATAATTCTATGTTTGTATGTGTACTAAAATAATCAATGGTATTATTTCTAGTTAAAATATGGCGTAAATTAAGAATACTATAATCAGGGTTAGAAATAATATTAAGAGATTTTTCCCTAAACACATTATACCAAGCCAATAGAAGGTACTGTCTTTTATTGTCTCTAATGTTTTTTGGTCTAAAAGACCAAGTTATAGAGGGGATTAACACTGAATAACGATAATTTGTGTCATAATGAAAACTACTTCCAGAGACCCTAAAACGAGTAAGGTAATTTTTACTTTCTGCTTTGAATAACTTGTAATCTACTTTAAAAAAGCCAACAATGTCTTTTTCAATAAAGGAGTATTGTGGATGAAAATCAAATTCAAAAGCTCTATTTTTAATACGACTATTATAAAAACGAATTCCCGAAGTAATTCCATCATAAATATTAAAGTCAAAGACGGGATGAAACAAAATCTGCTCCTTTTTTAGATTTTCAGAATCTTTAATTAAGGTGAATTTTAACGGTTTTATTCCCAATGGAGTATTGATTGGTCTCCAGTTATTTGATTTAATCCCTTCTGGGAAATTAATATAAGGGTTTATTGCGATAAAATCTGCTTTTTTTTGCTCCCAAGTTATTATTGTGTCACTTTTGCCTAATGTTACCCATTGTTCCTTGATAACCTTATCATTTTTTATTAAGCCAACCAAAACAGGTATTTTTCGCTGATCTCTACTAATAACACTAAAACGAATAGAATCATTTAATTTTTCAAGGCCTCTGATTTTAATGTCAAAAGATTTTCTTTTCCCTAAGTAATCCTTCAAAAACCAATCGATATTTTGATCACCACTTCTTAGTAATTTTTCAAAATCTATTGATCCATTTGAAGATAAATATGTTTTAATAATTTCGGGAAGCCAATTTGTTTGTTGAGAAGTTTCAATATATCGTAATCCAACACCTACATGGTTTGGACTTCCTATTTTTTCATTAAACTTACTAAGCTTATCTTTTGATAATTTGTCTGTTTGATGAATATTTGAATGCTCTACAAACTCATAGATAAATTCATAAGCGTCATTAAATTTTATTTTAGAAGCACTATAGTTATTAAGAAGTTTAAGGTTTAATATTTTGAAATCAGCAAGACTTCCTAGCATTTTTTCGTCTGGATAAAATTCTTCAATATATTTTATCATAGCATAAGTCTGAATTCCCCCTATTATCCAATGATATTTTCGTTTGTCAATAAGTAAATTTTGATTTAGATACCTTCCAAAATATGCTTTTAAAAATTTAATCTCATAAAAAAAAGTGTCTGAAAAAAACTTAATATCAATGTTCTTGTTCTTAGATATTTTAATTGTTGTTTGTAATTGATTTAAACCATAAAAAGGGTTTTTATCATAACTTGATTTTAAAATCATCACCTTTTCGTTTGGAAATGGAGTAAATATGGTATCAGCATATTGAATAATTCGTTCTAAGGTGTTTTTTAAGTTAATTGCATTCTTATCTGGAGGGAGTAAATCTGTAATAACTTCTTTACCGTTTTCTAGTTTAATCGTTGTGAAATAATTGGTAGTGTCAAAAACAAAATCGGCTTGTATTCTTCTGTTATCATTAAAAATACTGTGTTTATTTACACCATCAACTGTAGTTTCTGTTTCCAATAAGTTGCTATTTAAAAAATAGTTTTTGGGGTAGTGCCAAGTAATTTCATAGTTTCCCGGGTTTCCACTGAAATCATTCAAATCTAAATTACTAGTTAACAGCCAAGAACCTTTTATGAACGGTGCAACTGAAATATTCCAATGATTTAAATACACTCGTCCATTATCATTAATCCCCATACCTGTGAACTTGCTGTCTGGAATTTTTATCACATATGAAAGAAAGAGGGTAGTGGTTTCGCCTGGTTCTATAAATTTAGGTAAAACAACTTTAATGATATCAGGTTGTTTTTCAATTCGATTCCATTCTAATGAATAATCAATTCCTTTAATAGTGTCAATCTGTGTGAATCCTAATTTACTTTTAGATGATAAATAAAATTTTCTATTAAAATCTTCAGAAAATCTTTTGGCTAATGGTGTTTCAGTATCTCTATAGGCATTAACCCAATCCTGTAAATAAAGAATGTTAGTTCTTTCTTTGCCTGGATTTGTAAAATTTATTTGTTGACTTATTTCAATACTTTTCTCTTTAATATTTAAAGTTGCATCAATTGAATAGTCTATTTCTTGAGCCCTTATGTTTGTTGCCAAAAATCCTAGTACAAATAGCCAACTAAAAATATTGTTAGAAACAAGTAACTTCAGCATTAAAAATTAGGTTTAAAATTATTGTTACTATAAAAACGATCTAAACAACCCATAACTTCTTCAGCACTGTCGACTATCTCAAGCAGCTCAATATCTTCTGGACTAATATTTTTTTCATTTAACAAAGTATTTTTTAACCAATCCACTAAACCTCTCCAATATGATGTTCCAACAAGTATGATTGGAAATTTAGCCACTTTAGAAGTCTGAATTAGTGTAAAAGCTTCAAATAATTCGTCTAAAGTACCAACTCCTCCTGGCATGACAACAAAACCCTGAGCGTATTTTACAAACATAACTTTACGAACAAAAAAGTAATGGAAATCAATTAATTTATCTTGATCAATGTAGGGATTGCTATATTGTTCAAATGGTAGATTAATATTCAGTCCAACGGAAGCACCCCCACCTTTTTGAGCACCTTTATTTGCTGCTTCCATTATTCCTGGTCCGCCACCGCTAATTATACCATAGCCAGATTTACTTATCGCTTCAGCTATGTCTACTGTTAATTTATATATAGGATGATCCTCTGGGGTACGAGCAGATCCAAATATCGAAATACAAGGTCCAATAGCACTTAATTTCTCATAACCTTCAACGAACTCACTCATTATTTTGAAAAGTGCCCAGGAATCGTTTGTTTTTATTTTATTCCAGTTCTTATTTTGATTTGTTTTCATATTAAAGAAGTTTTTAAATGTTGTTGAAATTCTTTTTCAAGGAACCGTGCAGTATGGCTTTTAGAGTTTTTAATTATTTCTTCGGGAGTGCCACTACAAATTAATTCTCCACCATAACGCCCCCCTTCAGGTCCAATATCAATTATATGATCCACATGCTTGATAACATCTAAATTATGTTCTATAATAAGGACAGTGTTTCCTTTTTCTACTAGAACATTTAGAACATCTAGTAAAACTCTAATATCTTCAAAATGAAGACCAGTAGTAGGTTCGTCTAATATATACAAGGTATTTCCTGTGTCTTTTTTAGACAATTCACTAGCTAATTTTATACGTTGGGCTTCACCACCAGATAGGGTAGTGGATGATTGACCTAAGGTGATATATCCTAAACCTACATCTTGAATCATTTTTACTTTTCGATATATTTTAGGAATAGATTTAAAAAAAGAACAGGCTTCATTTATTGACATGTTTAGAGCATCAGAAATTGATTTTCCTTTGTAACGTATCTCTAGTGTTTCTCTATTAAATCTTTTCCCTTGACAACTTTCACATTCTACATAAACATCAGGTAAAAAGTTCATTTCAATAACTTTCATGCCTCCACCTCGACAGGTTTCACAACGTCCTCCTACTACATTAAAACTAAATCTCCCAGGCTTATATCCTCTAATTTGTGCTTCAGGCGTAAGTGTAAATAAACTTCTAATCTCACTAAAAACACCACAATAGGTAGCTGGATTGCTTCTGGGTGTCCTTCCAATCGGACTTTGATTAATATCAACAACTTTGTCAATGTATTCTAAGCCTGAGATTTTTTTATAAGGAAGTGGAACTTTAACACCATTGAAAATATGAGCATTTAAAATTGGATATAAGGTCCCGTTGACTAAAGTTGATTTACCACTACCGGAAACACCAGTAACACCAATCATTAAACCTAAAGGAAAATCAACTGTTATATTTTTAAGATTATTACCAGTACAACCTGATAGAGTTAATTTAGTTCCTTTGCCTGTTCTTCTGGCATCTGGGATTTCTATTTGTAGGCTGTTATTGAGATATTTAGACGTTAAGGTATCTTCTTTTAATATACTATTTGGAGACCCTTGCGAAATAATTTCACCACCATTTTTTCCGGCAAAAGGACCAATATCAATAAGATGGTCTGCACGAAGCATTATCTCTTTATCGTGTTCTACAACCAGAACTGAATTTCCTAGATCTTTTAAGGCAATTAGGGAATTAATTAATCTATCATTATCTCTTTGGTGAAGACCTATGCTGGGTTCGTCAAGTATATACAAGACCCCTACCAATTGTGAGCCAATTTGTGTAGCTAATCTAATACGCTGAGCCTCACCACCTGAAAGAGACTTTGATGAGCGATTAAGTTGTAAATATTGTAGCCCTACATCTAATAAAAATTGTAATCTAACAAGAATTTCCTTGATAATTTCCGATCCAATTTTCTTTTCGTTTTCACTTAAATTATTAGAAAGATTAGCAATCCATTTATGTAAATCTTTCAGGTCCATTGAAACCAAATTGGCAATTGTTTTATTATTTAATTTAAAATGAAGAGCTTCTTTTTTTAAACGTGAACCATTGCATGTTGTACAATTATAACTATCCATATAGGATGCTGCCCATCTTTTAATACTCGCAGTAGCAGCTTCTTCATAAGAAGATTCTAAATAATTTTCTAACCCTTCAAAATCAATTTTATAAGTTCTTGTCAATCCAAGTGAAGTCGAGAGAATTTCATATTTTTCCTGACTTCCTTTTAAAATGATTTCCATTGCTTTTGGTGGAATGGTTTTAATAGGGTCTGTTAAAGTAAAACCATAACATTTTGCAATTGTTTCTATTTGTCGATAAGTCCAACTATTTTTTTTAATCCCTAGGGGAGTTAAGCCTCCCTGAGCTATGGATAAGTTTTCGTCTGGAATAATTTTTTTAAGATTAACTTTATGTTGAACCCCTAACCCTTTACAATCGGGACACATTCCTTTTGGAGAATTAAAAGAAAATGAATTGGGTTCTGGTTTGGGATAAGAAATTCCTGAGGTAGAACACATTAAATTACGACTAAAATAGCGTGTTTTATCAGTATTAATATCCATAATCATTAAAACATCTTTACCGTAATGCATAGCAGTAACTAAAGATTCATTTAATCGTTTTAAAAAATTTTCATCTTTTTTAATTTTAAAACGATCAACAACGAGTTCAATATCATGGGTTTTATACCGATCAACTTTAAGTCCTTGCTTTAAGTCCGTAACTACACCATCAATACGGACTCTTGAAAAACCTTGACGTGACAAAGAATCGAATAACTCTCTGTAGTGTCCTTTTCTAGATTTTACAATGGGTGCTAGAAACATAATTTTACATCCCATGTAATCTTCAAAAATTAATTCTTGAATTTGTTGATCGGTATAACTAACCATTTTCTTGTTAGAAATATAACTATATGCTGTTCCTACTCTGGCATAGAGTAGTCGAATATAATCATATAATTCAGTAATGGTGCCAACTGTTGATCGTGGACTTTTTGAAGTTGTTTTTTGTTCAATGGCAATAACTGGAGAAAGACCATCTATTTTATCCACATCTGGTCGTTCCATAGTACCCAGAAATTGGCGTACATATGCAGAGAAGGTTTCCATATAACGGCGTTGTCCCTCTGCATAAATGGTATCAAAAGCTAAGGAAGACTTACCGCTTCCGGAAAGTCCAGTAATAACGACTAGTTTATCACGTGGAATTGTAACATTTAAGTTCTTTAAATTGTGAACTCTAGCTCCTTCAATATTAATATTATTTTCAGTTTTTTTCATAAGTATAGTTCGCAAAAATAGAACTAATAAAGCTTTTAAACGTTAGTTGAATATAAATTAATATAGATGAACCGCGGTATCATCTCCTCTAGGATCTGCACCTGTAGAAATTTGATTTGATTCGGATACTAAAATAGCATCGACTCTTCCAATAATTCGCGAATACTCTTGAGTAATTTTATAATCTTTTGCTTGAAGGTTTTTAATTAAAGAAGTATTAAAGCTATTAGGCTCAAAAACTATTACATCTGGAAGCCATTGATGATGAAATCGAGGAGCGGTAACTGCTTTTTGGATATCCATTTTAAATTCATAAACATTTAAAAGAGTTTGCAAAACTGAGGTAATAATGGTTGAGCCTCCTGGCGTTCCTAGGATCATGGCTAATTTCCCATTACGCTCTACTATGGTTGGGGTCATGGCACTCAACATTCGTTTTTGTGGTTCAATTGCGTTTGCTTTTCCGCCTAAAAGTCCAAACATATTTGGAACTCCAGGCTTGCTGCTAAAATCATCCATTTCATTATTAAGAAAATAACCACCTTCTTCAACAAACACTTTCGATCCATAACTTCCATTAAGGGTAGTGGTTACTGCTACTGCATTTCCCATTTGATCAACAATAGAGTAGTGGGTAGTTTCTTCACTTTCCTCCCAAACTATAGTTCCTGGTAAAATATCAGATGACTTAGATGCCTTTTTAAATGAAAAGGAATTCATTCTATTCATTAAATATTTTTTGGATAAAAGACTATCTGTGGGAATATTTACAAAGTCAGGATCTCCTAAATATAAACTTCTATCTGCATAAGAACGACGTTCTGCCTCTACAATTATCTGAACTGCTTTTTGAGAATTGTGAGAATATTGTCCAACATCAAAAGGTTCAATCATTTTCATTATCTGTCCTAAACAAATTCCTCCGCTCGAAGGGGGTGCCATAGTATGAATATTTAAATTTTTGTATTTAAAACTTATGGGCTCCCTCCATACTGGCTTATAGGCTTGCAAATCTTCATGTGAAATAATACCTCCTGTTTCTTGGACTCTATTAATTAAAGCTTCAGCTACTGGTCCATTATAAAATCCTTCTTTTCCGTTTTTCGCTATATATTCAAGTGTTTTTGCTAAGGCTTCATTTTTTACAATCGAACCTTCAGTAAATTCTTGAGCATAAAAAGTATTTTCACCATTCATAGCTATAAAAGCATCTTTTTTAGATTTGAAACTAGAGGCTTGTTTTAGGGTTACCCTATAACCATTTCTTGCTAAATCAATAGATGGCTGAACTAACTCATTCCAAGGTAAGCTGCCAAACTTTTGATGTACAGCAAACATTCCCGCAACTGTCCCTGGGACTCCAACAGCAAGCCCTCCAAGAGTGCTTTTATTTGGTATAACGTTACCTTCTTGATTAAGATACATATTATCAAATGCTAGTAACGGAGCTTTTTCCCGATAATCTAAGCTTCCTAACTCTCCCGAGGCAGTTCTGAACACTAAAAATCCTCCACCGGCAATATTTCCTGCATTAGGATAACAAACAGCTAGAGCTAAATCTGTTGCTATCATAGCATCAAAAGCGGACCCCCCTTTTCTCATAATTGCCACACCTATTTCTGAGGCTTCAGCCCTTGCACTAACTACCGCTGCTTTAGTGATTTTCTCTTGTGCACAAGAATATAATAAAGCTAAAAAAAATAGATAACGTAATGTTTTAAGAGTGTTTTTAAATGACGTCATAAGTTCTTTATTTCGTTTTTAGTAAAATCAATAACTTCTTCCATAAATGAAGAAAAATGGTTATGAAAATACGTATAATTTCCTTTTAATTGTTTTTTGGATGCACTCAGTTTTGATGGAAATCTGGTGCGTTGTGCCATTTGAGTTAATATAAGTTCTAAGTCAGTAATTGTTTTATAACTATCAAACCAGTTATAAAAAATTAATGTCCTAGAAAAATTTTTGATGTTTTCAGGAAAATTTTCTGATTCTATTTTTAATGCATCATAAAATTCATTTGAAAAGACTTTTAGATTTTTCGAATTATATTTATCCCAATTTGATGCTAAAAAATGATCAAAATAAATATCAATAATTACTCTACTGTAATGTCTGTAAATAGGAAAAAATATTGAAACACATTCTTTAAATAATGGATGATGATCTGTAAAAGTATCAATTTTTCTATGTAAAAGAATTCCTTTTTGAATCATTGGAGAAAAATTTGTTAAATCCTTTCCCTTCACTCTATCTGCGATTAAGTTTCCTACCGCTAGAGAAAAATTGTCTTCAGATAGATAAACATGAGCCAAAAAATTCATATTCAAATTTACTTTATTAATACCAAATAATTAATGAGTTATAGTAGTTTCTAAAATAGTTTACTTTTGATAAACTTTATAAATTTAATTTGTATATAAATATTTTTTTAAGGTCAAACACCTTTATTTTTTTATTCTTTTTATATCTGTTAGCTTCTTGTTTAGTTTCGGCACAATCTTCGAACAAGGGAATTATTTTTGAAGGAGCTTATACCTTAGACTTAGCCTCAAATTTAAAGGGAGGGGTTGACCAAGGCTCTGCCTATTTAGGGAATATTGATTTGACATTTACATTTGATACGGAAAAATTAGGCTTTTGGAAAAATGGACGTTTTTTTGTCTATCTATTAAATAATCATGGAAATTCACTATCTGATTTAATAGGCGATTTTCAAATAGTCAATAATATAGAGGCAAATTCTAATTCTCGATTATATGAATTCTGGTATGAACATCGCTTAAAGAGTATTAAATTTATTATTGGACAACATGATTTAAATTCTGTTTTTGCAATCACAGAGGCAGGTAGATTTTTCATTAATAGTTCTTTTGGTATTCAACCTGATATTTCTGCAAATGTGTTAACATCTATTTTCCCCCTTTCTGGTCTAGGTGCTATTATTTCTTTAAAAATCAACTCTAATCTTCAGTTAACTAATGCAATCTATGATGGTGATCCGGGCACTGAAGTCAGTAATCCTAATTCCCTTAAATGGTCATTAAATAAAAATGATGGTGCCTTTTTTATTCATGAGTTCAGTTATGAAATAAAAAAAGACAGTATTACACATTCTACATATAAACTAGGTATTTGGAACCATCTTCAAAAACAAATATTTAAGGGAATCCAAAAACAAAATTCTCAAGGAATCTATTTTATAGGTGATAAAAAATTAACTCAATTAGAAGATGTTGATAAAGGAGTAGAGATTTTTACTCAAGTTGGTTTTTCACTTAATCAATATAATCCTATAAAATCATATTGGGGAGGTGGTTTTGTTTATCATGGTATTTTTTCAAATCGCGAAAATGATGCAGGTGGAATTGCGATTGCACATTCTCGGTTTTCTGATTATTATCAATCTCAATTCAGTATGGATAAACTTCAAAGTGAGACTGCAATTGAAATTTCATATGAGTTTGTCTTTTCAAATCCGCTTGTTTTAAAGCCCAATGTTCAGTACATTATAAATCCGGGAACTAATACATCCATTCCTAATGCTTTAATGGCTCTTGTAAGAATGAGTTATAGTTGGTAGTTTTAATAATCAAAAATGATATTACAGAACTTAATTTAAAATATAATAATGACGTTAATAAAATCTATTTCTGGAATTCGAGGTACCATAGGAGGTAAGCCTTCAATAAATTTAACACCACTTGACATTGTACGTTTTACAACTGCTTATGGACAATGGCTTTCTTTAAATTCTGAGGGTACTTTAACAGTGGTCACAGGCAGGGATGCACGTATCTCAGGACCAATGGTTCACTCCCTGGTCAACCAAACGCTTATTGGAATGGGAATAAATGTAATTGATTTAGGACTTTCAACTACACCTACTGTTGCTGTTGCAGTTCCCTGGGAAAAAGCAAATGGAGGGATTGTATTAACTGCAAGTCACAATCCTAAGGAATGGAATGCTCTAAAACTTTTAAATCATAAAGGAGAATTTATTGATGCAGAATCAGGTGAGATAGTATTAGCATTTGCAGAAAAACAAACTTTTAATTATGCAGATGTTGACCATTTAGGAGTATTAAAAACCAATGATACTTATATAAAAAAACATATTGATGCTACGATTGCAATGAATACGGTTAACGTTTTTGGAATAAAAAAGGGTTTATTTAAAGTTGTTGTTGATGGAGTTAATTCATCAGGAGGGATAATCATACCTCAGCTTTTACAGGCTTTAGGGGTTGAAGTTGTTAAAATTCACTGTGTTCCCAATGGAGATTTTCCTCATAATCCAGAACCATTAAAAGAACATTTAGGAGATCTTTGCGAGGCTGTTGTTTCGCAAAATGCCCATTTTGGTATTGCTGTAGACCCCGATGTAGATCGTTTAGTTTTTGTAGATGAAAAAGGTCATTTTTTTGGAGAAGAATACACCTTAGTAGCATGTGCCGATTATATTTTAAGTAAAACATCTGGAGCTACTGTTTCTAATATGTCATCTACTCGAGCATTATTAGATGTTACTCTTGCCCATGGGGGTCATTATTCTGCAAGTGCTGTTGGAGAGGTTAATGTTGTGACAGAAATGAAAGCTGTTAATGCAGTTATAGGTGGCGAAGGAAATGGTGGAGTTATTTATCCTCCCTTGCATTATGGAAGAGACGCATTAGTGGGTGTAGTTTTTTTCTTATCCTTACTTGTGGAAAGAAAAGTTTCTGTTTCCAAACTTCGCGCTAGTTATCCAAATTATTTTATGAGTAAAAACAAAATTATTTTAAATGAAGGAATAGATGTCGATGGTGTTTTGAATACAATGGCGAAACGTTATGTTTCTGAAAAAATATCAATCATTGATGGTGTTAAAATTGATTTTGAAAAAGAATGGGTACATCTTCGAAAATCAAATACAGAGCCTATCATAAGAGTATATACTGAAGCTATGTCAAAAGAAAAAGCTGCTGTATTAGCGCAACGTTTTGTTTCGGAAATAAATTCATTGCTTTAAACTTTTTTCGCATGTTTAAATCGTTTGTGAGTCCAAAAATATTGAGAGGGGTCATCTTTAATTTGTACCTCTAGCCATTCCGTAAACAAATCTGTGATACCGTAATCAGAAATTTTATGAGGTGTTTCCGAAAGTACTCTGAATTCTACTTCATAATAACCTCGTTTGACTCTATTTATTTTAGCAAAAACAATTGGTATGTTGAGTTCTTTAGCTAAGCGTTCAGCACCAGTAAAAACTGGAACTTTAGTTCCAAGAAAAGAACGCCAGTATGTTAAATGCTTTGGACGAGGAGATTGATCGCTAGCAAACCCAAAAACACCACGTTCATTATTTGCTTCCATTCTTTTAATTTCTCGTGCTGCTGTACGTTGTGAGATCATGAAAGCATTATGTCGACTTCGAATTTTCTTGATTAGATTGTCAAAGTATTGATTTCGAATAGGTTTGTATATTCCATATCCTTTATGCTTCATATAGTATCCCAGTGACATCATCCATTCCCAGCTAGCATAATGACCGCACATTAAAAAAACAGATGTATTTTTTTTTTCAAATTGGGTGAGTACTTCAATGTTTTTAACCTTAAAACGTTTAATCATTTGCTCCTTAGTCATGCCCATTGACTTTATGATTTCTAAAAATAAATCGCAAAGATGACGATAGAATTTATTTTCAATATTTATAAATTTTTTATGATCATATTCTGGGAATGCACGTTTTAAATTTTCTCTTACTACATTTTTACGATATTGAAAAACATGTTGAACAAAAAAACAAACAATATCAGAAAATTTATAAAAAACACTGAATGGTAGTCTGGAAATCAAAAATAATAATGGATATGTAAGATAATAAACGAGTGCTTTCACATATAAAATTTAATGCTTTGTAAAATTACTTATTTAATCTACATCTTTATACCTGTTGAAAACTTTACTTTAAGATCTTAATATTTTAGTTATATATATAACGATATACAATACTTTTGTTATATATAAAACAAATTAACTTTAAGTTTTAAAAATGAAAAAAATATTAGTTCTAGGAATGGGTAAGGTAGGGAGCCTTGTTGGTGTTCTGTTAAATGAGAATTTTGTAGTAACGGCTTTAGATCAAAAGGCACCACATTATTCATATGAATTACCCTTTAAATGTTTGTTAGGTGATGTGACAGATAAAGATTTTATGTCGGAATTATTAAAAAAACATGATGCTGTAGTGTCATGTTTACCTTTTTTTTTAAATAAAGATATTGCACTTCTTGCCCATGCGTTAGAAGTACATTATTTTGATTTAACGGAAGATGTTCCTACAACACAGTTTATTCAGGAGCTAAGTAAGACAGGGAATTCAGTAATGGCTCCTCAGTGTGGATTAGCTCCAGGTATAATTGGAATTATAGGGAAAGACCTTACACTGTCATTTGATACTTTAAGGGATATTGAATTGAGAGTAGGCGCGCTACCTAGATATCCTAATGGTCAATTAGCATATTCTTTTACATGGTCTCCTCATGGTGTGATTAATGAATACATTAATGATGCTGAAGCTATTCATAATGGTCAAAAGAAAAATGTACCTTCTTTAGAGGGCTTTGAATATATAAATATTGAAGGACAGGAGTTTGAGGCTTTCACGACATCGGGAGGCTTAGGAACATTATGTGATACCTTTGAAGGAAAAGTAGACACTCTCAATTATAAAACCATTCGTTATCCTGGACATGGAAAATTAATGCGTTTTTTAATGTATGAACTTATATTAAAAAATGATAAAGATCAGTTGGAGAAAATTTTAAGTAATGCAAAACCTCCTGTTGAGGAAGATGTTGTTTATATATATGCAGTAGTTGAGGGGTGGAATAATAAAGTTTTATCTCGTAAAGAATATTATAAAGCCTTTTACCCTATAGAAATTTCAGATAAAAAATGGCGAGCTATTTCATGGACCACTGCTGCATCATTAGTCGCTGTCATTGAAATGGTTTCTGCGGGAGCACTTCCACAGAAAGGATTTTTAAAACAAGAAGAAATTCCTTTTGATAAATTCTTAAAAACTCCCACAGGAGCTTTATTTTTATAAACTTAATTATGAACTTTATTCACTATTTATGAAATTCAAGAGTAACACAATTATGACTCAGATTTTAGACGCCCTATTTTCGGTTTATGCAAAGCGGGTGCCTGATGTTAGAAAAATAACAAAAGCAATGATTGATAAGGGCATGGTAGCAAGTCAAAGTGATATTGTTAATGACCACGTTGCCTTTAGAACACTGGGAGTTCCTTTTCTAGGAATTTCTTCTTTTGAGAAAATATTTTTAACACATGACTATCAGAAGAAAGATTTTTATCATTTTAAGGCTAAAAAATTAAATGCCTTTTGGTATGAACCTCCAACAGATGATTTGCCACGAATATTTATTAGTGAATTAAACGTGAAAGAACTGTCAGCTCCAATACAAAAAATTATTAATAAATACACTGATTCAGTAACCTCTGATCCTTTAGATACTATAGATCTGAATGATCCGAATGCTGTCGCTACTTATCTTCAAACTCCATTGTGGAGACTTCCTTCACTTAAAGATTATGAAGCACTTTTGACTGAAAGCGAGTATGCAGCTTGGGTGATTTATAACCGTTATTACCTTAATCACTATACTATTAGTGTCCATGATTTAATAGACAATTTCAGTACTTTAGAGCTTTTTAATGTGTTTTTAAAATCAATAGGTATTCATCTTAACTCCTCTGGAGGTGAAATAAAAACAAGTCAAGATAAGCTGTTACGACAAACAAGTTCTGTTGCCAATAAGGTTTTAGCTACTTTTTCAGATAATAATACAAAAGAAATTGCTGGAAGTTATGTTGAGTTTGCTGAACGAAGTCCTCTTCCTGAATTCTCAAAACTTCCAAAAAATCAGTTAAAAAGAAGACATAGAAGAGAAGGTTTTGAAACGGGAAATGCAGACCGTATCTTTGAGAGCACTTTTACTTCACAATTAAAATAAAAATCCTTATGGAATATAAAAAGTTATTGCAGGCACTTCAAATAAACATCAATCAGAAGGGATGTCACTCAGGAGGAGAATGGCATGGTGAAGGAAAAAAAATCGCCTCATATAGTCCTGTTGATGGTTCTTTACTAGGAACTGTTCAAGGTGCGACTATTGAGGATTATGAACGCCTCTTAGATAAAGCAGAGGATGCTTTTGAAAGTTTCAGAATTATCCCTGCACCTAAACGAGGAGAATTAGTCCGACAATTAGGAAATAAACTTCGTGAAAAGAAATTTCAACTTGGACAATTGGTTTCTTTGGAAATGGGAAAATCGTTACAAGAAGGTCTAGGTGAAGTTCAGGAAATGATTGATATCTGTGATTTTGCAGTTGGTCTTTCAAGACAGTTACATGGAGTGACAATGACTTCAGAGCGACCTTCACATCGTTTATATGAGCAATACCATCCACTTGGAGTTGTAGGTGTTATTTCTGCTTTTAATTTCCCTGTAGCCGTTTGGAGTTGGAATGTTGCTTTAGCTTGGATCTGTGGTAATGTATGTATTTGGAAGCCTAGTGAGAAAACACCTTTGTGTGGTATTGCTTGTCAGCAAATTATTAGTGAGGTTTTAAAAGAAAATAAAATATCTGAAGGCGTTTCTTGTCTACTTAATGGTGACTCTGATGTAGGGAAGTGGCTAGCAGATGACCAACGAATAGCTTTAGTTTCAGCGACAGGATCTACCCGAATGGGTAAAGATGTCGCAAAAAGAGTAGGAGCTCGTTTAGGAAAATCCTTATTGGAATTGGGAGGAAATAATGCAATTATCATTACACCTAATGCCGATCTTGATACTGCCCTAATGGCTGCTGTTTTTGGAGCTGTCGGTACCTGTGGACAAAGGTGTACTTCTACAAGAAGGCTAATAGTCCATAAAGATATATTTGAAACCTTTAAAGATGTTTTGAAAAAAGCATATGCTCAACTTCGTATTGGAAATCCTTTGGATGAAAAAAATCACATGGGACCCTTAATAGACGAAGATGCAGTTACTATGTATAATAAAGCTCGTAAACAAGTTGACTCGCAAGGTGGCTCTTGGTTGGTTCCAGGAGGTGTGCTTGATAAGGGCTCATACGGAAGTAATTGTTATGTCAAACCTGCTATAGCTATTATTGACCATGATGCACCAATAGTTCACAAAGAAACATTTGCCCCAATTCTATATTTAATTCAATATGAAGGGTCTGTAGAGGAAGCCATTGCCATTCAGAATGAAGTGAAACAAGGATTGTCTTCTTCAATCATGTCATTAAATATGCGTGAAACAGAAACTTTTTTATCACATTGGGGAAGTGATTGTGGCATTGCAAACGTTAATATTGGTACATCAGGTGCTGAAATTGGTGGTGCCTTCGGAGGAGAAAAAGAAACAGGTGGTGGACGTGAAAGTGGTTCCGATGCATGGAAAGCTTATATGCGAAGACAGACTAACACCTTAAACTTTTCTAAAGAATTACCCTTGGCGCAAGGAATTGTTTTTGACTATAAGTTTTTTAATAATTAGATAGCTTTATACATTATGATCCAAAACTTATCATTACTGGCATATACAATTATTGGTGCAAATATTTTAGCCTCTGTTACTGGCTTTAAAAAAGAATCATTTTTCCTCAAATATCATTTTCAAATTTCTAAAATTAGGGATGGAGAATATATTAGATTAATCACAGCTGGTTTCCTACATGTATCAACCTCACATATTTTGTTCAATATGTTTACGTTTTATTTTTTCGTAAATTTTGTTTTAGGCGCTCTCGGAAATTTACCATTTATTTCCCTGTACTTTGGGAGTTTATTAAGTGGAAATATTTTTGCATATTTTTTCCATTATAACGAACCTAATTATTCTGCAGTAGGAGCAAGTGGTGCTGTAACAGGTGTTTTGTTTAGTGCCTTATTATTATATCCAAGTATTGAATTGATGTTGTTTTTTATTCCAATTCCAATTCCTGGTTATCTTTTTGGAATAGGTTATTTGATCTATACTTTATATGGAATGAAAACACAAAATGATCAAATTGGCCATACAGCTCATTTTGGTGGTGCATTGGGAGGAATAATTATTACTATTATTTTTATGCCTGAAGTAATTTACACCTCGCAATTAATGCTCGGAATATTATCTCTTACTACCCTTGCAGCAGGTGGAATACTATATAAAAAACAACGTTACTAGGACTATAAAGAGCCTAAAAGCTCTTCAATTTTTCGTTCTAATTGAATACCTCTTAAATTTTGAGCAATGATAACACCATTTTCATCCAAAACAAAGGTAGCAGGAATAGCACTTACCTGATAGAGTTTAGCAATTGGATCGTTCCAGAATTTTAAATTTGAAACATGATCCCAAATCAAACCATCATCTACTATGGCCTGTAACCATTGAGACTTTCC
>Ga0209502_10000542_pt1 | contig 40047 bp, 24 predicted proteins | sample ArcticOcean_MG_C_10_FD_187442 | JGI IMG/M metagenome (GOLD analysis project Ga0209502, IMG submission 187442) | Marine microbial communities from western Arctic Ocean - ArcticOcean_MG_CB11_90 (SPAdes) (version 2) | ecosystem: Environmental > Aquatic > Marine > Oceanic | place: Arctic Ocean... | reverse complement strand
CTACCTTCAAGAATATCTAAACCCCTATCCATTAGAACGACACCAACATTGTCATTTTCTAAATTTAAAGCAATACCAATGGTCTCATCCTCGAATTTAACAAGTTCACCAGACATCACTTGATCTATTTTGTGACGCATCGTCATAGTATAAATCACACACTTCGATACGTCAATAGCAAAATCAAATTAAAAAAAAAATTTATTTTAAAGAGTTTCAAAAGCGTCTTCTAGTCATAAACCTAAGAAACTCTTTAAGCGGTTTTAGAGCCCTTTATTTAGCGCGCAGAGGCCTTTACAGTCTATTATAATAGAAGAGTAACTTCTGACGTTCTTGATCCGATAACTCTTTAACATAGGAAGAAGTACTATCCATTTTTCTATGACCAACTGATTGTTTCACAAATTCAATATCGTTAGTGTCTTTCCATAATTGAGAAATATAACCAACTCGAAAACTATGACTAGTAATGTTAGGCTGATTTGGAAGACTTTTAGAGACAGAGCGCATTATTTTATTAACATCTCTTGTAATTGTCTCACGACTTAACATTTTAGTATGGTTTAATTCAGATGTAAAAATGTATGAATCCATAGTTTTCATTAAGAAAAGAAAGTTAAAATCCTTTCTTCTCTCCTCCACCACCTTTCTCCCTTCACGCGTTAAGAAAGCTTTATGGTTTGCAGTCCCTCGCTTTGAACGATCGATTCCAATCCAATCGCTTCTAATAATGTTTGAAGCTGACCTACTTTTAAAGGCAATAGTTCGTTGATTCGAATTCCAGTTACCGTTAGCAAACAAAAAGCAATTCTTAATCTTACCGAAGTATAAGCAGGGCTTCCAGATGCTTGGACAGTAAATCATAAATTTCACGTGTGACTGGGTCACGTCTCGGTAAACGCTTTCGATTTGCACGAGCTTCTTTTCGAGACACTTTTTCTTCTCGTTCTTTCTTTAACATATTCAATTCTTTTTCAACTCTTTCTAATTGATGACTCAGGTTCTCATTCAATTTTAGAAGTTTATGGTTTTGGGTTGCTAATCCAATAAAGCCTAATCGTATATCTTTTTCAATTATTTCCTGGCTTTCTAATACCAGTTGAATGCCAGAACTGATTTCTCTGTAATCTTCTTCTATTTTTAATGTATTTGAATTACTCTTTTTACAGATAAGCTCATTAATTTTTTTAGTTAAATCTAGATTCATAATTTATAGGTTAAAGTAGATTATAGTTGTATAGGTTATACTAAACTATACAAATAATAGTTCAAAAATTAGCTTCAGAGTGACAATTCACCTAAATAACTTATACTAGTGCATAATTGAGCGCAAATACTCGATTTTCTTGATGATTATTTTGTCTGTTTTTTTTTTTTTAAGTCGTACAAAATACCCCATAAAATATATCCAACTTTTTAAAGAATTTCATGCAATTGGATATATTTTATTCGCCGGGTTATATCCGAAATAGTTAAATTTTTGATCAAATAGTATTTTTTTTTACCGCTTTTCAATAAGATTTCCACCTCATTCTGAATAATTTTATTTTCAACCAATTCGCTCAATAATCGGATAAGATTTTTTTTAATTTGAATCAGCGGGTCATTTCGAATATTGATTGCATTGAAAAATTCTTCAAGATCCAATGTTTTCTTTTGGTCACTGACAGCTAATGATTTCATCAAACGAACTTTTAACCGTAAATCGTTTTTCGATCCCGAACAAAGAAAGGACTTCGGTAATTGAAATGGATACGGAAAGCAAAAAAGTTCCTCAGCTGCCAATACCTCTATCACCCAGGACTTGCCAGAAGGATTTGCACAATCAACATAAGGGAAGCAGACATAACTTCGAAAAGCTATGTTTGAAAATACTTTTACGATAGGATCAACTTTTGCAACTGGGAAAAATAGAATATTAATTTTTCGCGTTCAGACTGATTTGAAAGTTGCATACCCGTAAACTTTATAAATTTACTTAAAGGAAATTTTAAACTATAATACAATTGCTTTTTAATTCGATGTTTTTTACAATCTTTTAATGGATTTAATTTTAAACTTTTCACAAAAGATAAAAATTGTAAGAGATGAAATAACCTTTCTTCTTCTACCTGATTCGTAATAATTTGATTTTCAATATAGCCAATGACTAACGAGCGAGAATGAAGATTCACCACTGATGATGTCGTCTTTGAAAATCCACAACCCAATCCAGTATAAGGATAATTCAAACAAAGTACTCGTTCAAAATACTGAAAATATTGGATAACTAATTGATCTCAAAGATGTCAAGTTGATTCTGAAACAAATAATCTTGGACCAACTTTGTTTGTCGATGTTTTAGTTCAATTTCAAAGCGGACACTTTGGTCTTTTTGGTAAACTCTATAATGTACTGAATTGTTTCTACGATTCACTTTTAAGATTTTTCCATCAGGAAAATCTTGTAATCTTATGTGACGAGTAGTCGTATAATTTTGAATTTTACTTCGGGAATCTACTAAAAATCCATCGAATGATTTGCTTGTGTGATTCAAGTCATTCGGATGAGAAAAGCAAAGGTCGATTCGACCTAAATTTAGACTATGCTGGTTGAACTTCAAAAGATCCCAATCAAACCTTTGAGTTTTAACAAGCTTATAGAAATAAGCTGCATCTTTACCAGAGAAAATAATCTTAGTTCCAACCCAGTAACCTTTAGATCCCGTATATTGACGGATACAAATCTTATACCTTTTTTTAAAACCATCAAACCCAATACTAGGCACATCATCCATTAGAACATGTGGAGTAAAGTCTTAGATAAATTCGAGCAAATTGTTTTAGGACAGTCAAACCTTGAATGTTAAAACTGCAATCTACATCTAAATGCTGAGAATCAAAAGTAAGTAACTTCATTATATTTTAAAACTAGCACAACGTGAAGAAGGATCAGCTGCGCAAAGACGAAATTTTTGCATCCCACCGAAGAGCTTTTAGAGCTGATACAGTAACGATTTTACAGGGATTGGGCACAAACTAGTACACAGATATTCTTCACATCCTATCGAAACCAGAACTCCACACATTGATCTCCTCTAGCAAAATCTTTCTAGCTTTGAAAGTGCCAACACACCGCGCCTACGACCGTTAAAGCCTTTAGTGGAATCCTGAACTCCTTTTGTAACATTTCCCCAAAAAATAGAAGCGCGGATTCCGTGGCCGTTTTTCCATTAATCATACGTTTCTGAACCTTATTATCAATAAATAATTAATCTAAAGTTTAAAAGAGAAGTAATTAGCTAGCCATTTTTTTCAAATAAACTTGAAAGCCGACCTCTTAGAGATACGTCAATTAAGTTTGAACCGATCCAACTTGGAAACGCCAAGAAAGGGATGTCCAGACACACAAGCAGTTCACGTGGAGATACCGTTGCATAACCATAATGGGTCGAGCGCAATTCTTGCTAGTGCGTGCCCGTGGCACCGCTGCACGCTGCACTTCCTTTTTCCTAGCGAAATCCTCACTGCCCGGACTTTGGGCCTGTCAAGGGACTTGATTAGAGCTCCCACCGGAAACTTCTCGAATCTACGGGCTTGGTGGTCTGGATCTCGGAAGAGATAGATTCATCTTTAATCGATGAATCTTCAATATCTAATGTGTCTTATCCATTCGAACCCCCTAGACTTAAAGTTTCTTTAACTGATTCAACAGAATCTTTTAAAGTAAATTCATTCGTTGCGTCAAATACTTTTGTATCACCAATAGATTTGGAATATTCGGGTTTTGATATAGCAAGATATGATAATAATCTTGCAGAAAACTCTTTTACCTGTTTCACAGGAACATCATCAATTAAACCATTAATACCAGAATAAATAAGTGCTACTTGTTCTGCAACTGATAAAGGTGAATTTTGACCTTGCTTAAGTAACTCACGTAAACGTTGTCCACGCGCTAATTGGTTCTGAGTTGCCTTATCTAGATCCGAAGCGAATTGAGAGAAAGCTTCTAACTCCGCGAACTGAGCTAATTCTAACTTTAATTTACCAGCAACTGTCTTCATCGCTTTAACTTGTGCTGCAGAACCAACACGCGAAACTGAAATTCCCACATTAATTGCTGGACGAATTCCTGAGTTAAATAAATCACCAGATAAGAAGATTTGCCCATCAGTAATAGAAATCACATTGGTAGGAATATAGGCAGAAACATCACCAGCTTGAGTTTCAATAATTGGCAAAGCTGTCATACTACCACCGCCTAATTCATCACTTAATTTAGCAGCACGTTCTAATAATCGAGAATGTAGATAAAAAACATCACCTGGATAAGCTTCACGACCTGGCGGACGACGTAATAATAACGACATTTGTCGGTATGCTTGTGCTTGTTTTGATAAATCATCATAAATAATAAGAGTGGCTTTACCTTTGTACATGAAGTACTCTGCAATTGCTGCACCAGTATAAGGTGCAATATATTGTAGTGTTGCAGGATCATTAGCACAAGCACTAACAATAACTGTATAACTTAAAGCATCCTTTTCTTCTAAAGTTGTAACAGCTTGTGCAACAGACGATGCTTTTTGTCCAATAGCAACATAGACACAAACAACATCTTCTGTTTTTTGGTTAATAATCGTATCTAACGCAATTGCTGTTTTTCCTGTCTGACGATCACCAATAATTAATTCACGTTGACCACGCCCAATCGGAATCATAGCATCAATCGCTGTAATACCAGTTTGCATAGGTTCACAGACAGATTTACGACTAATAATACCGGGTGCCATAAATTCAACTAACCGAGATTCATCAGCAGCAATATCACCTTTACCATCGATAGGAATTGCTAAAGGGTTAACAATACGACCTAAGATACCTTCACCTACAGGAACTTGGGCAATTTTTCCAGTAGCGTAAACTGCACTACCTTCAAGAATATCTAAACCCCTATCCATTAGAACGACACCAACATTGTCATTTTCTAAATTTAAAGCAATACCAATGGTCTCATCCTCGAATTTAACAAGTTCACCAGACATCACTTGATCTAAACCATAAACTCGAGCAATACCATCACCTACTTGAAGAACTGTACCCCGGTTTTGAACCATGACACCTTGGTTAGAATTTTCAATATGTTCACGAAGGATTTTAGTAATTTCATCAGGACGAAGCATACGTTTCTGAACCTTATTATCAATAAATAATTAATCTAAAATTTAAAAGAGAAGTAATTAGCTAGCCATTTTTTCAAATAAACTTGAAAGCCGACCTCTTAGAGATACGTCAATTAAGTTTGAACCGATCACAACTTGGAAACCTCCTAATAAAGTACGATCTACATAAACTTTCAGTCGAATCTCTTTATACCCAGTAAGGTTTATCAAAGCAGCAACTAATTCTCTTTCTTGACTTGATGTAAGCGCGTTAGCTGAGAAGCAGAAGGCATCTTTGATACCTACGAGCTCATCGCAAAGTTCTTTAAACCTCGTAGCAATAGGTAAAATTAAAGACATACGTCTTCGATACATTAAAATCTGAAGAAAAGGTATAATTGTGTAACTACGCTCAGTATCTTCATAAACCGAAATTCCACGAATAACAAATGGATTTAACGGTCTTGTGTGACGTAGCGATGAATTTTTATCAGGAGGAGAGTCTTCCTCTATAAATAAAGACATTATGACCCCAACTTTAATATAATCCTCATAAAAAGGATTTTCAAAAAGGGTAATTAAATCTGGACATTGTGAAAAAACTTCGACAACAATTGCCATATCGTCTAAAAACTGTTGTAGTTGACCTTTATCTCTTGCTATTTCAAATAAAGCACGAGCATAAGGATCGGCTACTTTTGATAATGTTTTATTACTCATAGATGATCTCCTTTATCTCACTATCTCTTTAGTACTGGCATGAGTAGCTATCGTAGCAAAGCTTTTTTCTAAATAGCAATCTAACCTCGTCCGATAATAACCGGGTAGATCTTTTTCCTCTTTCCCTAATTTACGTATAACACGAACTATTACTAATTGGGCAATATGAATTCTAAGATCACTTAAAACTTCACGTTCTTTTAAACTTAAAATTGTAGTAGTAGAATTAAAACGCTTAGCTAACTCAAGCTTTGTTTGTTCGTAATCACTATTCAATAGATTAATCTTTGTAACTTTAGCTTGTCGTCTAATACTATGAATCATAATATTTGATTGTGTTAATTGAAGTTTAGCTTCTTCTAATCTAGCAGTTGCTTCACTTAATCTTTTCTCCGAATCTTCTACATTCTTAATAATCTCTTCTTGTCGCTCAGCCAATGAAGCACCTAAAGCATCACCACCAACGACAAATAAACCGGCGAGTAGTATAAGTTGGTTTATTAAATTTGTCTCAAATATATCTGTATTGATACCAAAACTACCACTACTGACAATAAGTAGTGGAATTCTTAAAAAATTCATAGTTTACTTTAATTTAAAAACAATACGGAACATCATCTGATTTATCCTTGAAATATCTATTATAAATCTCGGTTTTGTCTTCTATAATTTTGTCTTCTATAATATTAAGACTATTACTATCGATTTTCTCAATTAAGAATAATTTATCATATGTCGCATAAGTCAAGTGATCCATAAAATCGGGAACAGCAAAGACTTTATAAATCGGAAGTTCGGAACACGTTTCTTCCAAACTTTGATTTAGACTATCGGTAAATTTATTTGATAAGACATTTAAGTATTTTTGAATAATATCTAAACTAATAGCAAAAATTTCTTTTTGGACCTTTTGCGTTTTTTCAATCTCTTGTTGTGTTTGGACTTTTATCGATTGTAATTTTGCTTCATAATTGACAACTAATTCATTAGCTTCAACTAATTTCTCGGACGCTTTATTTAAGTTATCTAAAACATACTCATTACGTTGATTTACTAATTTAATCAATGGACGATATAAAATTAAATTTAAAATAAACATTAAAAGCAAGAATTGGATTACAATAAAAGGAAGTGTTGCTCCAAAATCAAACAACCCACCTGTAGGTTCTTCAGCTAAAAGTATAAAATTTTGATTAATCATTTGATTTTTTTATTTTTCATTTGATAATTTATCATAAAATCTATAGGATATTAGTTTAAAATTAACCATTACCTATAGATTTCATATATTATTTTTAACCAGCGAAAGGATTGGCAAATAATAATGATAGTGATACAACTAGTCCATAAATAGTTAAAGATTCCATGAAGGCTAAACTTAGAAGTAAAGTACCACGTAATTTATTTTCCGCTTCAGGCTGACGCGCAATACCTTCAACTGTAGCACCAGCAGCTTGACCTTGACCAATACCAGGACCAATAGCTGCTAAACCAACTGAAAGACCTGCTGCTACGACTGATGCTGCTGCGATAAGAGAATCTACCATAATAATATATTAAAGATTTATTTAAAAAATTGGTTGAAAAATTAACAAGTTTCGAGATTATTAGATTTTGCGCTATCTATTCTAAAACTTCAGCAATATAAGCTGCTGCTAATGTTGAAAAGATTAATGCCTGTACAGAACTAGCAAAAACACCTAATCCCATAATTGGTAAAGGAATAAATAATGGTACAAGAAGTGTTATAACAGTAATTGTTAGCTCATCTGCTAAAGTATTACCGAATAGACGAAAACTTAAAGATAATGGTTTAGTAAAATCTTCGAGAATATTGATCGGTAATAAAATTGGAGTAGGCTGAAGGTAACGCTTAAAATATCCTAACCCTTTTTTTTGTAGACCAGCATAAAAGTAAGCGAAAGAAACCATTAACGCAAGCGCAACAGTGGTATTAATATCGTTCGTTGGTGCAGCAAGCTCACCTTGGGGTAATTCAATAACTTTCCAAGGAATAAGTGCACCAGCCCAATTACACCCAAAGATGAATAAAAATAATGTTGTGATAAAAGGTACCCAAGGGCGGTAAAAGCTTTCACCAAGTTGATTTTTTGCAATATCTTGTGTGAAATCTAGAACTAATTCCATAAAATTTTGCCAACCTTTCGGAACTTGATTTAAATTAGAGGTTCCTAAAAAGGAAGCACCAAGGAGTAAGAAGAAAACAAGTGAGCTAATAAGTACTACCTCACCATGAATCGAAACTCCTGCAATATCCCAATAATAATGGACACCTACTTCGATACCTGAGATAAGTAGCGATGTATTTAACATGTCTAATGGATACATAAATGATTTTGCCAAAAGTATTTAATATACTATAACTCTACATTAAAGAGGTAAATATTAAGTAAATATTTACGTGAAAGAAATTAAATAACGAGGAAGAGTGACTTTAAAAATAATTCTATTCCTGACCAGATAATATATTAGTACTAAGAACCCTTAGAATTAACTGAATTGAGCTAATTGAATCATCATTCCCGGGAATAGGCAAATCAACTAGGTCTGGATCACAATTAGTATCTAATATTGATATAATAGGTATGTTTAAACTAATAGCCTCTTTAACCGCTGTTAATTCACGACGTTGATCAACAACAATCATAACATCCGGAACTCGGGGCATATCTTTAATACCATCTAAATAGCAGCGTAGTTTCTCTAATTCTTTCTTTTTGTTTGCGATTTCTTTTTTTGGTAGAGATTCAAAATGACCATCTAACTCTTGTTGTTCCAACGTTTTTAAATACTCTATCCGCTGACTTACAGTTTTCCAGTTAGTTAACATACCACCTAACCAACGATGATTCACGTAAAACGAGTTACAATGTAAAGCTTCTTTGGCTATTATTGATGATGCTTGCTCCTTTGTTCCAACAAAGAGAAAAATTTTATCAGATTGAGCTGCATCATTGACAAAAGTTGATGCTTCTGTAAGTAACTCAGCTGTTTGAACAAGGTCGAGTAGATGTATCCCTTTACGTTCTGTGTAAATATAAGGAAACATTTTAGGATTCCATCTTGATGCTTTATGCCCAAAATGCACACCCGCAGCCAGAAGTTGATCTAATAAAAGTTTAGCCATAATTTTTAATTTTAATACTTGATGATAAAATTTATGTAATAATTATATAAAATTAATTAAATTACGCTAAGAGATAAAATTAATTAAATTACGCTAAGAGATAAAATTAATCTTTTCTGAAACCGGTACCTGCTGGAATCAGTTGACCTATAATTACGTTTTCTTTTAAACCACGTAGCCAATCAATTTTTCCCTCAATAGCAGCTTTTGTTAAAACTCGAATCGTTTGTTGAAAACTAGCTGCCGAAATAAAACTTTCAGTTAATAACGAAGCCTTTGTAATACCTAAAATAATAGGTGTATAGGTAACGATTCCTAGTTTATGTAAACTCAGTGCCTCATTGATGTAATTAATTTGTTTTAGATCTAAAGACTCTTCAGGTAGTAGAAATGTGTCAGCTGGGTTATCTACCTGAACTTTAGATGTAACTTGACGAATAATTACTTCTATATGTTTATCAGCAATACTTACACCTTGAGAACTATAAACCTCTTGAACTTTAGCTACAAGGAGAGTTTGAATTTTACGAAAACTTAGACATGCAGCCACGTAATTGAAATTCTTTCGCTTATGGTAAGCAAACCAAAATTCTAATAATCCATGGAAGTCGACTTTACCACTAGAGAGTTGTTGACCAAAATAGACATACTCCCCAACCTTAAAGTCAATGGCATTACTTAATTCAAAATCAACATCCCAAACATCAAGATTTGAATCTAGTATTTTTGTGGGAGTACCCAGTATCGTTAATCTATAATTATATTTCATCTCAACGATAATACCAGAAGTCGGAGATAATACAATAGGTAACTTTGCCTTACGAGCTTCTAAAATTTCTTCAATTTTTGGTAAGCCTTGAATAATGTCACCTGTTACAACTTGATTAAAACTAATCACACCTAAAACTTGCCCTTTTAGAATTAAACTACCTGACTCGATAGATGACCATGTCTTATCAGTTAAATATAAAGGCATTCCTTTATGAATTTTGAAAACAAAAGGATTAACACCTAGAATTTGGCCAGAATGAGTTAATTTTAATCTGGAACCTAAATTATCCCCATTTTTAATACTCGTAGAAATTACTTTTTTAAAGTCTTTAAAGTCACTATAATATGTTTTACAATGTGATGTATTTACTAGAGCTAACCGCTTACGGTCTTTGTCACATTTAATTTTTAATTTGTCATATTTAATTTTTAAGAGATCATGTTGTTTATTTATAGTTAGATAAATTTTCGCTAAAATCGTACCTACCTCGACATATTGAAGATTTTTCATGAAAAACGAGAACTGAAAACCTTGAGCCACTAAATTCTTCGATAAAAGTTGACAAAGTTCAATATTATTGAAATAGATCAAAACTAATTGATAAAAAGAAGTCTTTCCATAACTAGTTATAACTCGGAATTCAGGCGAAAGTCTTGAATTTTCAAGAAATTTTTTCGATTTTAAAAATAACGAAGATTGAAACAGAGGTAAATTATTTTTACATAAAAACTTTGCTCCAAAGCTTATATTTAGTTTTTGTATTACTCCCAAGTTAAAACTAGATGTGGATGTTTTATTTGAAAAATGCGAAACAGGAAGATTAAATTGGTAAATTGGGCGTAAGAGTAAACCATAACGAATACCGGAGTGTGAGATTTGAACAAAGCTTGGAAAATCAACCTTAACATCATCAAAGACAACTTCTCCGGGAAAGAAAATTTTATTATTTAAAGAGAATAAATGATTTTGATCTGCTTTTGTTAACTTAGTATACTCAAAGAATTTACCTGGTTTGATAATTATATTGCGTAAAATATCATCTGATTCCTCAATTTCAACAAATCCAGAAATACGTGAATAGATGTCTGTAGCAATCTCAACTCTTTTTTGTGGGAAAAAATTACAATTACTCACAATAATTAGAGATGCATCTCTATTTACAATCGTAATATGTTGCGGAATAAAAAGAATCTTACTATTATGTTTTATACACAAAGATTCAGAATTCTCGGTGAAAACTTTCTTTTCTGGATAATAAACTAAACCATCAATTGGTGGAATAAAAACTTCTTCAATCGAGGTAGCAAAAACAACGGATTTTGTATCGAAATTCGTTAACTTTTTATTAACTTGATAAAAAAGTCGTTTTTTAGAATCTAATAATAAATAATTTCCCGTTTCAGGATGCTGATATATAGAGAGAGAGAATAAATATAAATATTGGAAAATTGAATATGATTGTACGCAACCAGAAGAAATAGAATTCTGAAATTTTACCAGGCCACTCTCATCTGCTATTATTTTAAAATTCAATAGCGCTTGAGAATCAGATGACGTTTTTGTTAAATTAGAGATATTGTTCAAAGTTTTAGCTGGAATATCATAAACATCACAGAATAGAATCCATAAAATATTTGATGGATATTTTCGGAAAATCTCACCCGAAAATTTAGATACAATATTTTTTAATGACGTAACAAGTTGCTGATTTAATATGGGCAATTCAGCTAATAATTGATTCTTTTTAACAAAACCTCCATTTTCAAAAAAGATTAAAGTATTAGCACTTATGTCAATTTTGTCGAGTTTGTTATGATAATCCATAACAAATAAAGTTGTGGATTGTCCTGTTAGTAAAAGATTCTTTCCATAACTAGTACGCGTGGGTTTAAGCGTCACTTCTCTTGAAAGAGAGACAACACCTGGACAACGAGCACGAACTTGACGACTAGAATCAGATGTAAAAATACCACCTGTATGAAAAGTTCTCATCGTTAATTGCGTTCCCGGCTCACCGATAGACTGTGCTGCAGTGATACCTATCGCTTCACCTAAATCCACTAACTTACAATAAGCTAAATTCCACCCGTAACATTTCCGACAAATCGAATGAATAGACATACAAGTTAATGGTGATCGTATCTTAAAATCAAAAACTTTTACTGCAAATAATTTAGTGAGTAATGGAGTTGTAAGTTCTTGATTTTGTTTGATGAGAAGTTTATCTTCGTAATACATATCTTGAGCAATCGTACGTCCTAACAATTTCTCTTCATAACTTGAGTAACTAAAATCCTTTAATGAAATAACAACAAAGGATTTAGAGAAACACTCTTCTTCACGTACTATAACATCCTGTGCCACATCAATTAAACGACGAGTAAGATAACCTGAGTCTGCGGTACGTAGAGCTGTATCCACGACACCTTTCCGTGCTCCATACGAAGACATAATATAATCTGTGATGGTTAATCCTTCACGGAAATTATTTATAATTGGGATGTCAATAATCTGACCTTTAGAATCTGACATTAAGCCACGCATACCAACTAATTGACGAACTTGAGATACATTACCCCTAGCACCAGAGAACGCCATTAAAAATATCGAATTTAATGGATCATTTTCCCTAAAATAATCAATCAGACTCTCTTTTAGAGTCTCACCTGAATTATTCCAAGTCTCAATAACTTTTTGAAGACGCTCAATTGAATTAATTTCACCACGTTCATACTGTGAATTTGAATAATCTATTTCTTTAAAAGCAGAACGTAAAAAATCTTGTTTCGTAGGTGGAACTTTTAAATCTTCAATACTAATAGAAATACCAGCTTTCGTAGCGTAACTGAATCCTAAATCTTTTAAATCATCAACTAGATGTGTCGTTTTAGTGATTCCGTAATTTGAAAAAGCAAGATAAACTAAATCTTTTATTTCTTTTTTACTAAAAAGAAGATTTTTAAACTCAATAGATTTTTTCATAATTTAGCTATTCAAATTTTTAAAAACAGACTGATTAACAAGGACGCGCCCTGGTGTAGTTTGTATATATTTAGACTTCTCATTAGAATTATTATGATTAATAAGTTTTATATGGCTTTGTTTTTTATTTAAGACGTTAGATAACTTATCCTTAGAAACCTGATCAAACCTTAACCATATGGGTGTATGGAGTGTAATCTTATTTACTGAATAAGCTAAAATTACATCACTAATAGAAGAAAAATAATGGTTTGCAAACGTTGTTTGTTTTAAACTATCTACTGTCATATAATAATACCCTAAGATCATGTCTTGACTTGGTAATAAGATCGGTTCACCTGTTGCAGGTGATAAAAAGTTATTTGTTGATAACATGAGAGTTCTTGCTTCTACTTGTGCTTCTAAAGATAAAGGAACATGGACTGCCATTTGATCTCCATCAAAATCAGCATTAAAAGCAGGACAAACTAATGGATGAAGCTTTATTGCCCGACCTTCCACTAAAATCGGTTCAAAAGCTTGAATTCCTAAACGATGCAAAGTTGGAGCACGATTTAGAAAAATTGGATGAGTTTTTAAAATATTTTCTAAGATTGTCCAAATAACCGGTTGACCGATTCTAATTAATTTTCTGGCAAATTTCATATTATTTGATAATCCATTATTAATTAATTCACGAATAATAAAAGGTTGAAATAGTTCAAGAGCAATTTCACAGGGTAATCCACATTGGTTCAGTTTTAACGATGGACCTACAATAATAACGGAGCGACCAGAGTAATCAACTCGCTTACCTAATAAGTTTTTTCTAAATCGCCCATTTTTACCTTCAATTATATTTGATAACGACTTTAGAGGTCGATTATTAGAACCAAGTACTTTTTCACCTCGTTTACCATTATTAATTAAGGTATCAACTGCTTCTTGAAGCATTCTTTTTTCATTATGAATAATTAAAGTTGGTGCATAGAGTTTGATTAACTTTGCTAACCGATTATTCCGAGTAATTACACGGCGATATAACTCATTTAAATCAGAAGTTGCAAAACTACCACTATCTAATTGAATCATTGGACGTAAACCAGCAGGAATAACAGGAAGAATAGTTAAAACCATCCATGAAGGTTTTGACCCTGTGGCAATAAAATTTTCAATTAGCCTAATTCGACGAATTAATTGTCGACGAGTATCTAGAAAAATATCCTTGTTGTTTGACTGAAGAGTAAAACTTTCTGATGTAAAACCTGTAGTTTTTTTAACTTCACCCATTGTAATATCACTATTTACATCACTTAAAGAAGTCAAAATGGTACGATTGTCTGTTAGTTCAGCTACTAAGTTTAAATTTCCTAACAAATATTTAATGGCTTGACCCCCAATCATAACCCTCCGACTATGAGTAGAATAACTTTCTTCATTGTAAGAATAGGAAAAATCTTGATATATTAAATCATTATATTTTGTACTATATACTATCTTTCTGTTCTCAAAAGATAAAAAATGATTGTAATATACAATTTCTTCTAAGTATTTCAACTTAATAAAAAGCAAAAGACTGATATAGCTTGGAATACCCTTTAGATACCAAATATGAGTAACAGGAGAAACAAGTCTAATATGACCCATACGATAGCGACGAACACGCGAATCCGTAATTTCAACACCACACCGATTACAAGTTACATAACCAGAAAGTTCAACTCCTCTATATTTGCCACAATGACATTCCCAATTTTTTATTGGTCCAAATATTCGTTCACAAAATAAACCATCAAATTCAGGTTTCAGGGTCCGATAATTTAAAGTATCAGGTTTAGTAACTTCACCAACAAACTGACCCGTAGGTAAAATTCTTTGACCCCATTTTTTAATACGTTCAGGTGATGCTAAATTAATTTTTATATAGTCAAATGGACGATCTGAATTAATCATATATTAACATTAATGAATTTCAACTAATTGATATGTAGGAATTTGTTTGTTACCCAAATTCTTTTCAGTTACATCAATTTCAGTGATACAGGTTTGTCCAAAGTTGTTTTTTTGTATATTATAAACACCTATGTCTAGACCTAAAGCTTGTAGCTCGAGTAATAAAACTTTAAAAGACTCCGGTATACCTGCTTTTGGAATTGGTAAACCTTTAACTATGGACTTTAATGTGGCATTTCGACCATAAATATCATCAGATTTTATGGTTAATAATTCTTGTAGAGTATAAGCAGCTCCAAAAGCTTCTAATGCCCAAACTTCCATTTCACCAAATCGTTGACCACCTTTTCGAGACCTACCACCTACCGGCTGTTGCGTTACCAATGAATAGGGACCTGTTGCACGAGCATGAATTTTATCCTGTACTTGATGAACTAATTTTAACATATAACTTTTACAAACCGTTATTGGATTATCAAAATATTCACCATAACGACCATCTGTTAAATAAACGCGACCTGGATTTAGTTGATCAAAAATCCAACTTTTTTTTGTTTTTTGGGCAGCTTTTTTTAGTTGAACATTTGTTAAAATACGTGAAGCCTCAAGGAAGAACATCTCATCAAAAGGCAATATTTTGAAACGCTTATCTAAATTCTCACCAGCGAAACCAAGAAGTCCTTCAAAAAGTTGACCCACATTCATTCTGGATGGTACTCCTAGAGGATTAAGAATTAAATCGACAGCAGTACCATCATTTAAATAAGGCATATCTTCTCTTGGTAAAATACGCGAGATAATACCTTTATTGCCATGCCGACCCGCCATTTTATCTCCTACTTTGATTTTTCTTGTTTGAGCAAGAAAAATACGAATTACAGAATCTGTAGAAATAGGTAAAATATCGCCTTTTACTCTTGTAAAAATGCGTATATCAAGAACACGACCATAACTACCTTTTGGAACACGCAGTGAACTGTCAACTACACCTGGATTATCTTCACCAAAAATAGCACGTAATAATCGACTTTCAGGAATTTCTTCTGAATCTTCTAATGGGGTTACTTTACCAACTAAGATATCTTCTGCAACAACAAAAGTACCTATTTTAACAATGCCATTATCGTCTAAATAATTTAATGCATTTGGGTTTACATTTGGTAAATCACGAGTTGTTTGCTCAATACTCGTTTTTGTTTCACGAACTCCAACATCATATTTTTCAATATGAATGGATGTAAATAGATCAGAATATATTAAGCGTTCATTTATTAACAAAGCATCCTCATAGTTAAAACCTTCCCACGGCATATAAGCAACAAGAATATTTTGACCTAAAGCTAATTCACCACCTTCAGTAGAAGGACCATCAGCAATTACTTGACCGGATTCGACATACTCACCTTTCCAAACAACAGGTCTTTGATGAATACAAGTACCTTGGTTTGAGCGAATATATTTCCTTAAATCATAGCGAACTTTCTTCTGCTGTTTAAAATCTTTTATTAAAATAAACTGACTATTAGCCTCAACAACAATCCCATCACAGTAATTGATAACGACACTACCACCCTCAGCCGCGAGCTGAGACTCTAAACCAGTTCCAATAATAGGACGACTTGGATATAATAATGGCACTGCTTGACGTTGCATATTTGATCCCATTAGTGCACGATTGGCATCATCATGTTCTAAAAAAGGTATTAATGACGTTGCAGCCGAAACAATTTGAATTGTTGAAACAGCAATGTATTGAACATCTTGAACAGGAATATTAACAAACTCAGTTTTATACCTGACAGTTACGATTGAATTAATAATACATCCTTTATTATCCAATCTAATATCGCCAGGAGCGATTTTTAAATTTTCTTCTTCTTCAGCCGTTAAATAAATCGCCTCTTGATCTTTTCGAACATAACCATCAATAACATGAAAAAATGGTGTTTCAATAAAACCAAAAGAGTTAGTACGAGCATAACTTGAAAGAGAAGACACTAATCCAGCATTTTTACCTTCCGGTGTTTCAATTGGACATATTCTACCATAATGACTCGAATGAATATCTCGAACCGCTAAACTCACATGATCTCTATTAAAACCACCAGGCCCTAATCCACTAAGACGACGTTTATGAGTTAATTCAGCCAATGGATTAGTTTGATCTAAAAATTGCGATAATTGACTAGAGCCAAAAAATTCACGCATCATAGACATGATTGGTTTTGGATTAACTAATGCTGAGATAATAACAAGATTTGGATCACAAAATGTCATACGTTCAGATAAAATTCTTTCAAAACGCATTAAACCTGAACGAAATTGTGTTTGTAATAATTCACCGACTGAACGAACCCGTCGATTTTTCAAATGATCAATATCATCTGTTTCACCTTCACCATGATAACGACTAATAAGACCGTCAATAATGATTACTAAATCTTGTTTCGTTAACTCATTAGTTGTTATGGGTATATTCAAGTTTAGTTGTTGATTTAACTTAAATCGACCTACGTGACCTAAATTAAAGTATTTACTATCAAAGATCTGTGAATTAAAGCCAACTTGATCAACTACCTCAACGGTTTCTATAGAATCAAAAAATTCTGGGTACGAAAAGTAAGAATGAGTCTTGCTAGGTTTTATTCCTATTAGAGTTACAAATTTAGCCAAATCCACCTTCTGTATTTTATTAAAAGAAACAGTACAAACAGGACGAGCGTCTTCTTTCTTAATCTTAAAATCAATATCGAATCCCAACCAACCCCCACGAAATGGGATTAGAGTTGCACTCCAGTTATGATTAGTTGCAGTAAAAAGATTTTTATAGTAAATACCTGGACTTCTTACAATTTGATTTACAATAACACGTTCACAACCATTAACAACAAAGGTACCACGATCCGTCATCAGGGGAATTTCACCGATAAACGTATAGATTTTATCCTTATTAAAATTGTCAAAATTCTTTACTTTAGAAATTAAAACGGGTACATAAATGCGCACAGCAAATGTACGATCTCGAGCTTTGGTTTCTACAATGTCCAACGGAGGTTTTTGAATACGAAAATCATTGCCAAAGAAATTTAGGGTTATCGAATTTGTTAAATCTTCAATAACAGAGAAATTTGCTAACTCTTCAGACAATCCTTTCGATAAAAACCAACAAAAACTTGCTCTTTGAATTTCAATAAAATCAGGTAAGGTAGTAATAAAAGCACTATTATTCATTTTTATAATCTGAAAATTTGGGTAAGTTTTGAAAGAAAGATAAAAGGCAAAAAATGTCGAACGTTAAAATGATTAAATCATTAATACGAAAATTAAAATCGTCAAAAATTTTAAAAATAGGATTAGGAAATGTTATTCTATTTCCCACTAAAATATGAGTGAATTAAATACTTTTAACAAAGAGCTTGTTATAAATCGATTGTAATGTTGACTTTTTACGCATAGCCGTGTTTTTATGTAATATACCTTGATTCTTTGCTTTATCAACTTTACTACAAGCAATATCTAAATCTTGCTTTAGCGATTTTAACTTATCTTCACTAGGCGAGTTTTGGTATTCTTCACAAGAAGTAATAAATAATTTTATATAGGTTCTCATCATAGAAGTACTTACTTTATTACGTAAAGTGTTACGTTGTGTTAGTTTAATTCGTTTAAGAGCTGATTTAATATTAGCCATAATATTGAAAATTATTAAAATTATTATATAATATATAAGAGGTACAGAGTCATTTTATCTAAATATATAAGATAAGACAATCCATAAATAGTATTTATTTTAGATATTTATTAAATAGCATTTCTAACAACACTAAACGTATCTTATAAGGATCATATTCTTACCATAGTAAATGCTTATTAAATATGAATTTTTAAATATGAATTTTTTAACAGATTAAAAATATTTTTAGTGAATTTAAATTATCTCACTAGCGATTTTTGGACTCTTCAAAAAAACTCGAAATTTTACATAAGTCTAGTTTTTTCGATAGAATTCTTGTTTAATAGTTTAAACGCTAATTTAATGTTAGCATAAGATTGAAAATTATTATTATGAGATAAAAACTCTATCTAAATATATATTATAACATATATAATATGTAATTAATATTTCTTATTGAGATTAACAGTCGAATATAATAAAATTGGGTCAATAAATTATATAATGAGCAAAACATAAGTTGATGGCGAAAACGAAAGGAAGTCGGATTATAATAACATTAGAATGTACTATGTGCAGAACAAATGAAAACCAAAGAACTAAGGGGGTTTCACGTTATACAACAATGAAGAATCGAAAAAACTCACCAACAAGATTAGAAATTAAAAAGTTTTGCCGATACTGTAACCAACATTTAAATCATAAGGAAATAAAATAAAAAAATGGCAAACCGTCGTATTAAAAAACGTGTATCACCTATTGACCTAGATCAAAAATTCTACGACAAAGATCTTAGCTTTTTAAAAACATTTTTAACTGAACAAGGACGTATTACACCAAGATATATCACTAAACTAACTGTTAAACAACAAAATAGATTAGCTAAGGCTATCAAGCGGGCTCGAGTTCAAAATTTATTACCTTTCGTATTAAGAGATGATAATGAAATAAGTTAAACCAGATCGACTAAATGAACTGTAAATCTCTCATGTTAAAAATAAATACTAGCTACAACCGCTTTTAATAGTTACACGGGTAAATGTGACCTTTAGACCAGATCTAAGCAAAAATTAAAAGTGGGAGTTGGAAACTTATTGAATCGCTCCTAACTATTTAATCACAATAATAGAATATCATCTTTTAAAAACTCATAAAACCTTATTACAGATAAATTAGATAAATCAAAAGCAAGACAAGATTTTCCAAAGATCTCTGAAAGATTTTCGGTCTTGCAAACCTCTCTCTTAAAATAAATATCATCTCACAAATAATGGGTTAACCAATTAATCGACCAACGCATAGACAATTTTTCCATCTTGGAAATTACTACGTTTTCAATTAATAAGAGAAAACTCTCCAAATCCAACTAACATGATCTTAATTCTAAACAAAGTTTTTGAATATTTGATCCGTTTTAAATCAAAGAGATCTATTTTCGATCATTTATTGATTGTTTTCAACACTTGATCGATAACAACTCAAAAATTTTGACAACGATACGTATTCGCGGTTTCTTCGTCTTAGCTCAACATTTAACTCTTTAAAGGATAAATAATTCACATGTCAATTGTCGAATAGTTAAGATTTATAATTAAATAACGAAAAAACTGAACAATGACGAGTCCCTGTTTTTTTACCTCATCTATACAAAATATCTCAGACCAAAGACTTCAGCGCTTTTGATGATAAAGATCAATATTTTTTGTCTTTTAATAATTAAAAGCCTTTTAGATAATAAATAATTTAATATGATCGCCTCTTATTTAAAGTATCTTTTTTCACTGAAAAATGTTATTAATCCATTGTACTTAAAAATAAAACAGATATTAAAATAAAATAAAGGTTACTCTTTATAAAAATAATTTTTAATCATGATTTATGAAATAAAGAACATAGTTAAAAATCGATTGAGACCTAAACAAAAACATATCCTTGAGATGAAAAAGATTACAATTTCTTCAAATAATAAGAAAAGAAAGAACACAAACTACTTATGAATATTAAAAATAAAAGTAAAAAAACACCAACGATATAATACAATAAATCTGCAAGATTAAATAAAAATATCTAAAGATATTTTTAAAGACTCTGAGATTAAAGAGAATAAGCGATCTAAAAATTTCAGTTTTGAAAAAATAATCCTATTTTTACAATGCTTTTGCACTGTTGGGAAAACCTAATCAATTCTTCAATATTATTATCACTCTAATCTTTCATCAAAACCCTAAATTATTATCTTGGTCTATATCGAGAATCTGTATACTTTTTTCAAGTATTTTGAAGTTTTAATTTAAAAAATATTGGAAAATTGTTTCTACTAAACCGATCTCTAATATTAAAATTTATGATCAAGATCTTAAGCTCTGTAACTTGTAAGTGCAAATTGTTAACACTATACAACATATTACTTATAAAAATATCTTTTCATTTTTAATGTTGAACTAAATTTCGATATCCCGACGATCTCTTTAACAAATTATGTTGGGCACTAGTTTATAAAGCACAAGAAGAATTTTTTAGTACTATGCTTAATGTCACTCTTTCATCAGGATCTTTTTCTCGAACAGCTGAGGTGGATCTTAATTTCCAAATTCTGATAATTTTTCCATATATATATATATGTGTGTGTCATTATTTCATATTAAATAACAATCAATTAATTGAACTCGCAAAACACTTTCAAATTTTTATTTTAGTTAACTTCTTGAGAATCTTTTGCACGAAAGATCAACATCGAAAAGTAATTTCACTGTTGAACTGAATTATAATTGTTTTGTAAATCAGATATGATACAACATTATCGAATTGTGAAATGTGTTGCTAACATGCGAAAAGTTAATCAGAACGATCGCTTTTTCTCGATTTTTTATAAATTTTAATTTATCGTTTCTCTATACAAACTTTATACACAAGTCTCAAAATCAGATCGTATTTTTTTGATTCATAAGTTTTTTAATTTATTATACCTGAAGCTAAACTATATTTAATTTATATTTAAAAGAAAATTTTACTTCCTATAAATGGAGTAAATTAGAATAAGACAAAAATAAATAGCTCTTTTTCAACGAAACGTATTCTCTCAATAAAAAAATTTCGCCAAAATTTATTATAGTAATTGATTTCACTTTTCTAAAACAGAATCTTTAAAGTAGCGGTATTTCTAAAAATATTATAGCAAAACAAAAGGTATGGACATGAAATTGTACTGACGCGAAAAGAAATTCGTTTTCATCTCCTAGCGGGATCTCGTTATCCTCACTGATATTCGTTTTACTCTAAAATCTTTCAAAACCAACTCATTATCACTCTCAAACAACGACCTCCTTGTATTATATTTATCATTTATCTCCTTGGACCGTCACTAAAATAAAGACTCACTATTCCCCACACTTTTTTGCTTCTTTTTAATTTTTAAACCTGGTGTTGAGTTTCTTTTTTGAACAAAAAGGTAATCGAATCGTATTTCACGCTTTTCGTTTATGTATGTAGATCTGAATAAATTTTTGCTGCATGAAAAGCTTTTTCCTTTTATTGTTGTCAATTTCTAGATGATATGTGCGCAGACCGCTCGTATTATTTGTTCTCTAAGAATCTCGCAAATTCCTCGTAAATTCATCATAATTCTAAAATTTCTGTCGATATTTGTATCCATAAATGAGTGAAACTTATGAAAATGAAAAATAATAGCACGTTTTTATCTCACAAAAAAGAAATATGTTTACGTGCTAAGTCAAAAATTAAGAGACTTATGATGAAATTAACATGATCAAGTTTTTAACTCAGAAAACTGAGTTAATTTTAGCTCAAGTAATAAAATGTCCTTTTGAAAATTATTCAGCAAAATCACTCTTGGTCGGCAAAAAATGAACAGAATCAAAATGTTCGTTGTAAGTAATATCAGCTTTATCAACTGACCCGGCATTAAAAAGAATATTTTTCCAAAGATCTAAAGAAGTTTGTAGAGGACGACATGTCCTAGCTGCTTCGCGTAGAATTTCAGGCCCTTCTTCAGTATAATCTCGACCTTCATTACGTGCAAGAATCATACTTTCAACCGCCACTCGATTTGCTGTCGCACCAGCTTGAATACCATCTGGATGTCCCACTGTACCACCACCAAATGAAAGAACAACATCCTCACCTAGATACTCGAGTAAGTAATGCATTTGACCACAATTAATACCACCTGAAGCAACAGGGAAACACCTACGTATAGAAGTCCAATCTTGGTGAAACCACATACCTTGAGGTAAATTAGCATAAGTTTTGCAATCAACTAGGGTTTGATAAAAACCTTTAATCATGAGCTGATTACTGTCCAAATTACCTACAACTGTGCCCGCTTGGACATGATCTACACCAGCAAGACGCATCCATTTACTAATTACTCGAAAACTAACGCCATGTCTTGGTTGACGAGTATTTGTATATCTACCCGAGCATTCTAAATGAAGAATCATATTATTTGCACGACACCATTTTGCTATTGATTGAATTGCTGTATAACCTGCAACAAGATCAATCATAATGATAATACTTCCAAGTTGTTTTGCAAATTCAGCCCGCTCATAGATAGCTTCCATATTACCCGCGGTAACGTTAAGATAACTACCTTTAACTTCACCTGTAGCCGCGGAAGCGCTCTGAACAGCCTCTTGATAATAGAGAAAACGTTCTTTCCAACGCATAAAGGATTGACTACTATTATTTTCACCACCTTTGAGGTAATCAAGACCACCTTTAAGACCTGCATAGACAGCTCTACCTTCATCTCTACCCGAAAGACCGAACTTAGGTCGCATGTTGGCTCCAATAAGCGGTCGTCCATATTTATCCAGACGTGCACGTTCTTCTTCAACACCTGTTGCCGGACCTTGAAAAGTTGTTAAATAGCCAAGAGGAATACGCATATCTTCAATACGAACGCTTCTCAGCATTTTCAATCCACAAACGTTGCCAATAATGAATGCAGCCATGTTAGCAATCGACCCTTCTTCAAATAAATCAATATTATAAGCGATGCAACCAAGATATTCCGGAAGTGAACGGTTATTAATTATAGCTTTACCATATTGAGTCTTAACGATAGCATGTATTTTATACGCTTTCGCACGATAAACATCACCTGCTGTTAAAAGGTCCGTCCATACAACAGTCCAGGTAGCTGTTGAAGTTTCACCAGCAATTGCTGCTACAGCACGAATTGGATCTACATTGAATTGTGGTGTATAACGGAATAAAGTAACTATATCTGTCGGTTTTACCTCATATGTAGGATCCCAGTAACCCGTGTCAGAATAATCGATTACTCCCGAACGGTCACTTAATTCGTGTACGTGTAAGTCCTGATAAATATGTTCTATTGGTTTAATGTAATTGTATTTAGACTTCATTTTTAATAAATAATTGTTTTCTTAATGTATGTATTCTTTTCGTTTAAGAGCACTGTTTTCACAATTTTAATAGAAAAAATTTATCTCTCGATTCGAAAGAAAATCAAAAGGAACTTTTCTTCTTTCTTAAGCTAATTCAGATTTATTCTAATTTCTGAAAACATCACATAAATACCAACAAACAAAGTTAAAATTTGTTTGTTGGCGCAAAATGTGAAAATTAGTAACGGTCTCCTGCAGGTAGTTTTTGTGTCGCATAAGATACAATTGTGTATCGGATGAAACGACCATCGCTCTCAGTACGTTGTAAAAAGAAACCTGGCTCATAGTTAGGACGTTGTACAATAAAAGCATGTACACAACTTTCCGTACCAATCGATGCGTTAAACGCTTGCATTTTAATGTAACCTGTAGGATTTGCCTTACGACATTCCGCTAATTCGAACATTACGGCAGCCGGATCTTTAATATCAAATAAAGGTAAACCCCATAAATCCCAATATGTGTTACGGGGATGTGGATCATCGGTCCACTCAATATTTACAGCCCAACCTTTCGCGATACAATACTGAACTTGTTTTTGGATTTGAGCATCAGTTAAATCTGGTAAAAATGAAAAAGCACCTTGTGTAAGTCTCACTATTCAAAACTCCTTATGTATATTATATATTAATATTGTTAGTAATTGTAATCGTAAAATTATACGTTAGCTGTTGCTGTCTCAGAGAAATCAGCAGTATCCGTTGATGCATAATTGAAACTAATACCTTTCCAAAGATCTAAAGCTGTTTGTAAAGGACCACACATTTTAGCTGCATCTTGTAAGATTTCAGGACCTTCTGCAACGTAGTCACGACCTTCGTTACGGGCAAGAACCATAATCTCTAAAGCTACTCGGTTTGCAGTAGCACCAGCTTGAATACCATCAGGATGTCCGATTGTACCACCACCAAACTGAAGAACTACATCATCACCTAAATAGTTAAGTAATTGGTGCATTTGACCACAATGAATACCACCAGAAGCTACTGGCAGACATTTACGTAGAGAAGCCCAATCTTGTGCGAAGAATAAACCTTGTGGAAGGTTAACATCAGTCTTAACATCAAGTAATGTATGATAGAAACCTTTAACCATTAAAGGATCACCCTCTAATTTACCAACAACTGTACCCGCATGGATATGATCAACACCAGCCATACGCATCCACTTACAAATTACACGGAAGTTAATTCCATGGTTCTTTTGACGAGCATATGTAGAGTTACCTGCACGGTGTAAGTGAAGAATCATATCATTATTACGAGCCCAATAAGCAATTGATTGAATTGCTGTATAACCCATAACAAGGTCAATCATAATAACAATACTACCAAGCTCTTTAGCATACTCAGCACGTTCGTAAACGGCTTCCATAGTACCAGCAGTAACATTAAGGTAGCTACCTTTAACTTCACCAGTAGCTGCTGCGGCACGTTGAATACCTTCTTGACAGTAAAGGAAGCGTTCTCTCCAACGCATGAACGCTTGTGAGTTAATATTCTCATCATCTTTAAGGAAATCAAGACCACCTTTAAGACCCTCGAAAACTACACGACCATAGTTTTTACCAGAAAGACCTAATTTAGGCTTAACTGTCGCACCTAATAAAGGACGACCAAATTTATCCATACGCTCACGCTCTACAACAACACCAGTTGCAGGTCCTTGGAATGTTTTTAGGTAAGCAAATGGGATACGCATATCTTCTAGACGAAGAGCTTTAACCGCTTTGAAACCGAAAACGTTACCAATAATAGACGCTGTCATATTGGCAAGTGATCCTTCTTCGAAAAGATCAACTTCATACGCAACATAACCAAAATACTGTCCCGGTGTATTAGGTACAGGATCGACACGATAAGCTTTAGCACGATAAACATCACATGCTGTTAAAAGATCTGTCCACACAACAGTCCAAGTAGCAGTTGATGATTCACCAGCTACGGCTGCTGTTGCTTCAACCGGATCTACACCTTGTTGTGGTGTGATACGGAATAAGGCAAGTAGGTCAGTCTGTTTTACCGAATATGCAGCATCCCAGTAACCCATCTTAGCATAAGGGATTACTCCGGATTCATAACGGTCGCTTTTAATTCGTGTACGTTCTGATACAGATTGAGACATGTATTGCGTTTTCAAGTTAGACAGTATTGCTTAGTAATCTCGTTCATATTTAATCAATATTAATGATAAAAGGCTAGACCTACAACAAGCATTTAGTTCATAAAAAATAGGTCGAAATTACTGTTTTTATAAATTAAATTAATATTAGTTAATAGCTAATAAAACTCATAAATGAGCGCATGATCTAGTTTCTTGAAATTTACTTTCAAACTTGACTTGAGAAAATTTAAACGTTTGATCTTATTTAGGAGAATTATTCATTCTTAAAAAATTCATTAATTTTACTTTTTTAAGGAGAGTGATCCCATTTATTTCTTAAGTTTTAGAAGAAAAACCACATACACAAGCTAAAAACGACATCACTTTACAATTTCTTTACTTGACTTTTAACCATATTAATGTTCATTAGTAATATCATTTAAAATCCTATTAACAAATCTTATAAAAGAGGTGTTTTATTTGTAAGATGAACTATAGACTGATACGCTAATGGGACTTTGATTTTAAACTTTCTTCTTAACGTTCCGAACGCATGTCCTTCTCAGTTTCACCTGTGTTATTCACAGAAATTTACTATTTTTAATTTTCCAACCAACACTGTCTCTTGTGAGTCTACGAAAATCAACGTTGAATTTTTCTATCTAAGATATAAAACAGTGTTTCAATTGAGTCCTCATTCAGCACTATTTTGTATTCGTCGTAACTTGGCAACTTTTCGCGTTATCACAATAAATACTCTAGAATTTCACTGAACGAAAAGCCACGGGAATCTAACTCAGTCTAGTACCAATTTCTCAAAACTCCAAAATCATCCTCTTTTCCCAGCAGTAAGTCTTAGAGTAAGGCTCTGAGTCCCCATTATTAAATCACTTTAGTGAGAAAATTAACAACTTTCACAGCATCTTATCTCCACATGACTTTGCCAGACTATCTCTTCAACAGATCATTTTTTTCCCCGTGAAATCAACTTATGAGACTTTTCGGTTTCTTCTATTGTCCTCGAATTAATCTCACAATCCACTCTGAATTCGTTATATAACATCATTCTAACAAGAGACAAATAACAGAGGAAAAACTGTCAACTTTAATGAAGCTCTCTGAAAATGAGTGGAGAAATTAAAATTATTGCGATAACAAATCGAGTTCTTCTTTTCTTTATGCTCTACCTTTACTAAAAGGATCTCTGACCGAAAACATCAATTCTCTCAAAAGGATTCGACAAGATTGCAAAAATTCGAAGAGTGTTATGACTAGAGAGCTCGAAAATCTTTTTAATATCATAATTTATAAGATTTTATTCCTTTGACTTTTTTTTCGTAATCCGTAATTTGATTATCTGATCGAATCATATTCTTAAGTACAAGAATGATGTGTCCATTAATTTAGTTTAAGCTTATCGCGTCTTCTAACAAACTGTTGTCAGGCACGAGTGACCTAGCGAGTCCCAGCACGCCTGAACAACGCGCAAAGCTTTGGACGCACTGATGTGAGGCTCTATTCCATTCACGTTGTTTGAGCGCAGACGCTAATCACCTTCTTGTCACAAGGTCCTAAAAAATAAACATTATCTGTACAACGAAGCTATTGATACGGTTCTTCTAACTCAATTAAAATAGCGTAAAAGAACATATTAAAAATTTAAAATTATTGTAAATCGGGTTTCAAGCCAGTGAAGATCTTATTAGAACGGTAGTAAATTACTATCTTTTTCAAGGAAATTTCGTTAAGAAACAACAAAACTCCTAAGATTTGCATTATAACGTAATTTTCTTATGTTTAATTTATAGATTATTTATTTAATTATTGTTATTAAATATATGTATATAAGTATGTCATATAACATAATTAATTTTAAATTTTAACACGACAGTTTATTTCCCAAAATGCAGAATAAGTTACATTTTGTGAACCGGCATAATTTAGACAAATTGACTCAATTTGTTGCTAGATTAAAAGTTTTGGACTATAAAATTAAGCATTTCGAGATATTTTTTCTTTATGATTTATTCTAACCACTTCAATTAGTTTTATAGTTTTAAGTCTAATGGGACTAAAAAAAGTTTGCTACAGAAAAGTAAATACTTGAGAATTTTCTTTAAAAGAAGATATTAATAGAGTTTTGTAGCTCGACCTAAGCCCTTTATAAAGTTGACTTTTTGTTAAAAGAGATATCTTCAAGGAGGAGGTTTGCTTTAAATCAAAAATGAGAGGTTAATAGTTGTTTTTGTTTTGTGTACGTATCTTACTCAATAATGTCTCAGTTCATTAGGAATAAAATTCGAATCTAATTTTTTGGCTTCGATATTAACTCACATCATAAATTCTCATAATATTATTTATTATTTTAATAAATTTAATAGAATTTTATAATATAAATACGTTACAAGAGTCAAAGGAAATATTTTCTAATTTTCCAGAAAATAATGAAGACTTCAACAAAATCACGAATCAAAGAAAAGCGAACTTTTTCAACATTTGTTGCGATTCGAATCGAGTTGAGTCTCTGATGATAGCATACTTTTCTCTAAGATCACGTTAACATTAATTTAGATGAAAATACTATACATTAGACTTGAATAGATAATAGGACTTAGAAAAAATAATGTACAAAGAGAAAATCTAGAGGTAAAAAACATACTTAACAAATTTATTAAATATTCACAAATTAGTCAAGTAAGCAAAAAATAAGGAAATAAGAAGATAATACAGTGAAAAATGGAATTTAAAAATGTTTTGAATTAATTCCACAAAAATCGGAGATATTGAAATAAAACGACTTTTAAGCTAAACTGATTATATTAAGAGTTTATTTGAGAAAGACCAAAGTCTTTATTTTGAAAATAACTGATTATGCTTCACTCTTTAACTCTTATTTTATAATCTATCTTAACATAGGTAAGTCGAAAGATTTCTAGCTACAGTTGTAAGAACATATTTAAATAAAATCTATGATTGAGAACACAGAACAAAATTAAATACGACAAATATATTTTGACAAAATTGTAGATTAAATCTACTAAGTTGTAAAGGAATGCTAAAAAATTTGATCATTAGTTCGAGTTTTTAACACGTAAAATTAAGAAAGAGTCAAAGGCGGAGCAGATTCTACGCTTACCCTGAGACTTTTTAAGTACCAACAAATAAGAATCAATTAGATTTTAAGAGTTTCTCTTTAGAGACCGTGGACTTCTGTTCATCTGATTCAATTTAAAAATTGGATTTCGACCAACCACTGACTCCGTGCTAAAAAAAATAACATTATGAATAATGAGATGCTACAACAATTTCACCCTTTTTAATGGGTCGAGCTATTTAATTAACAAATAAGATCAAACTTTGTTTTAAAATAAAGATTTGACGTTTATTTTTTCGTTATCCTATGTTTTATATGAACAAAATCTTTATCTCAATAGTTTTATAAAAATACTATATAAAAATCTAGCTTTTAAGTTGTTCTTATCGATTTGCAATTTTAAGGGAACACATAGATAAAAGTTTTTATAGATCTAATTTTTCAAACTAATAAACCATCGTCTTTAGTATGCTTTAGTATACTCATAAAATTAATAAATTTAAATTTTTTTAAATAATAACATTTAGACAGAGACGCTTGTTATAAATAAAATAAAAATAAAGTGAGATTTTTTGAAATCAACTCTCTAAATAATTTTTAATATATAATTCAACAAACGCATCTACTCTTAACGAGCATTCTTCTACTGTTCTCAATATATCACAACATGCATTAAATCAGAGTTAGCCTCTTTGGACCTTTAAAATAAAAACTTTAAAGACTAACAACCCTTATTCCAAATCTTGGGAGTAAGATAGAACTTAGAAGTTTTTTCATTTTACAGAGTTCAACTCGCCCTCACAATTTTCTTGAGGGGTATAATCTAAATAATTTTTATATGAGATTTAAGTGATCTTTTCTGGTAAATAACTTTTATAATGAAGAAACGTTAATTTACATCTAAATTAATAAAACAAAAAATATAGATCTGAGCATTTCTATTGTTAATATCAAATAATTTAACTTTCGGATTTTTCAAGATTAGAGAGATTAAAGAAAGATTAAAATTATCTAAATGAATTGTTTCATTATATGTATATATTATACATACTGAAGTGATAATGTAATTTGAAGATTAGAATCTTCAAATTTTTTATCATTTTTTTCAACAGGAAACATTTGTCAAATATTAATGAATTTTATACCAAGAACTGAGTGTTATCGGTTTCTTTGAAACTATATCTCTTGATTTTAGAGTTCTTGACTCTATCTCGTGTTAAAAATTCACAAGGCTCAAGAGATAATTTTAAAAGATAATATTTTTATGAAACTATTTAATAAAGATCCACTCACAAAGGATAAACTAGGTAAAAAAATTAGACAAAACTAACAAGCATTGCATTTTAAAACAAAATTTGCTATCTTGAATGTATGTAGCCTGGATAGCTCAGTTGGTAGAGCAGTGGACTGAAGATCCTCGTGTCACCAGTTCGAATCTGGTTCTAGGCATCTCTCAGTGAGTCTATCTTTAAAAAAAGCGTGGGAAACTGTATCTTGCATGTATTTCCAATGATATCTTTTAAAAAAAGTCTGATTATAAGTACTCCTCACGTCCAGATGAATCAAATTGAGAGCCTCATCACTTGAATCAGGGGAGCGTGCTAGAGAAAATCAAGGTTCTAAATATTTGTATTTAATATAAAATACTCTGATATTTTTTTATCTAAAATTGATAAATTATTCCATAATACAATAATGAATCAAAAATATAGGTGAAGCTCTAAACTAGAACTGTTCACGTGCACATTATTGCAAAACTTTAATAATAAAAACAGGAAGTTGAGCCTAAAGATTACTACTTTAAGGAAACAACTCGACTCTCAAAGAATTTGATGATGAATCTTGTGAATACTTAAAAAATATTGAATGCTATTCTTATGAACAAATTTATAAGGTTAGATGATTGATTCCCGAACGTCAATTAACGCGTGCTTTAGTAACCAAAAAATTCGTCGATGATAATATCAGCTTTTGAATCCTCATGAAAAAACAACATTTCTAAAGAGATATGGAGATAGAGAAATACTAACATGGTAACGGATTACAAAAACTTGATGAGAAGATAATTCACAGAGCAAGTCAGCATTTCTCTCGATGTTTTAATTTGTCGTTTTATGAGAAAATTAACTGTAATACAGCAAATAGTAAAAAAGTTATTTGTTGAGTTAAAAATATTTTAATTTTCAATATCATCTGAACTTTTGTATCTTTTAGTTTTTAGAAATTAGAAAATAATTAAAAACCTAGTTATTAATTTTTTACTCAACATTTTGGGAACTTTATCACCTGAATCTGTCCTTTTAAATTTAAATCCTATACAAAAAATCTTTACTATGATGTAATTATTATATCATGGTGATCGTGGTGAAGGAGATTTCATCTTATAATTTAATTGATTTCTTTTTTTAATTTTGAAATTACAACATTTCGAATAACTATCGTGATTTGTCGAGAAGATTAATTATTAATTTCCACTCTTCAAAGCAAAATAAACTTATTTTTTGTCCTCTTTTATTAATTTAGTACAGACATAACTTAGAATTTCTAAACTTTTAATCGCTTTTATTTTAATTTCCGTGTTACTTTTATTCTTCACAGTTTGGTTTCTTCTGTAGAAGAAATCGAATCTCTCTAAATATTGCTGATAATTATAATAATCTTTTATTGTTGTTTTAGAACTGAAAGGCTTGTTGAAAATTTTGTTTTTTGCGTTATAGAATAATTTATATTTTTTAATTTCTTTTAAAATTTGGGTTTTACTTTTCGATTCGGATATTATAAAAACAAGATTTAGTTGAAGTTTCTTTTTATCACATTTACTTTTATCTTTCGATAAAGAATTAAGATATTCTAGAACTTGTATTCTTGTTTCCTGTTCTTTTTTATTAGAATGTGATACATTATTAAGACAGATCCAACTTAATATTAATAATTGTAGTGCTTCGTTTTCTAAGTTATTTATTTTAAACATTATTTAAACATTATTCTTAAAAGTTTGAAAGTTAGTTGGGGGCTGCCCTGGTTTCGACAATTGTTTTTTTCTTACGGTGCAAGTCGGTTGATTTTCGAAATAAGTCAAACTTTAATACAATAAACGCTATTAAAAACTTCTTTTTCCCAACAAAACTAGCATTTGCTTAAATATTTGTTATTATTTTAGAAATTTTCTATTCTAAATAATTAAAAATTCGATACCCTCTAGTTAATCCATTTGTTTAATTTAGTCAAGGTTTTTCTAATTATGTTCTTTAAAAGCTTTATTAAGCTAAACTTGTGAATGATCCTTCAGAAAGTACAATTGCATGTGGGTTCGATTCCCACCAGCTCCATTTTAGCATCTGTGGCCGAGTGGTTAGGCACCGGACTCATAATCCGTTATACGCTGGTTCAAGTCCAGTCAGATGTATCGTTCTTCATTTATTTTTTTAGTTAAAATCACATATAGGTAAGATGTTTAGTATACTATCATGATTTTAGAAATTAGAATCTAAGAATGAATCGTCGTTGATTTAGATAATAGAATCTAAATTACCTTACCAAAATCTATTGAGAAATTCATGAACTACGACTATACTTCGATTATTAAACATCTAGCTTAGATTAAAGCAAAGCTAACACAAAGCGAATTCACTGTTATAATCGAAAACGATTTTTTGTTAAACTCACGAGAATTGGTGTCAAAAATGACTAATTATTATTATTATAATAGAAATAAACAATAGAGTTTAAATACCAAATTTAAATAATAGAGTTTTTACAGAAAAGATTTCTTCACGTTAAAAATTAGCTCGTGTCCGAGTGACTTATTTTAATGTACCAACAAGAACTAAAAATACTGAAAATTTATTAAGGTTCTTTGTCTCACTTTATCGAGATAAAAAGAAATATAAAGTATTTTAGTTTTTGATTTAGGCGATGATAATTTTGATCAAAATTGCAAGCAAAAACTTAATTTATCCTAACTTATCGATATTGAGAAATTATCAGAATTTTTTGACCACTATGCACTAATCAAAAATGAAAATTATATTGCGAAATGCTGTGAAGATAAAAGATAATTATATTAAATATATTAAAAGATTCGTTCAATTTGACATCAGCTTAGCATTAACAAATGTTAAACGGACTGTGAAAGATATCCTGGAAATGTTATTTATGTGAAATTAATAATCGAGTCTTAACAGACTCACATCTATTTTAGTATCTAGATCCTAGTTAATGATGATCCTTTAGTCGCTTCTGACCTTTATTTTTTTTTTAGTTAAAATCATTTATAATTTAGACACTTAAAGAATGTGTATTGATCTATAGGTAATTTAATAAATTAGAACATATAAGTGATGAATAAAGTCGTCGGTATTGATTTAGGTACTACAAATTCAGTGATTGCTTTAATCGAAGGAACGCAACCTGTTGTAATTCCAAATTCTGAAGGTCTGCGCACTACACCTTCAGTCGTTGGGTATACTAAAAAACAAGAACTCTTAGTAGGTCAAATTGCTAAACGACAAAGCGTAATTAACGCTGAGAATACATTCTATTCGGCAAAACGATTTATTGGTTCAAACCCACGAGAATTAAGTGAAGGTGCCAAAGATGTCACTTACCCTATCATAACAGAAGGTGAAACAATAAAATTTAAATGCCCTAATTTAGATAATAAAATTTTTAGTCCAGAAGAGATTTCTTCACAAGTCTTGAGGAAATTAGCTAGTGCGGCATCAACCTATACTGGTCAAGAGATTGAAAAAGCTGTTGTTACAGTTCCTGCTTATTTTAATGACTCACAACGCCAAGCAACTAAAGATGCGGGTAAAATTGCTGGTTTGGATGTTGTTCGTATTCTAAATGAACCTACAGCTGCTTCTTTAGCATATGGTCTAGATAAAAAAGAAAATGAAGTTATTTTAGTTTTTGATTTAGGTGGCGGAACATTGGATGTTTCCGTTTTAGAAGTAGGTGATGGTATATTTGAGGTATTAGCGACATCTGGTGATACTTTCTTAGGTGGTGATAATTTTGATCAAAAGTTAGTTGAGTATTTAACTGAGAAGTTCTTAAAAGAAGAAAGTATTGATCTAAAAAATGACAAGCAAGCTGTTCAAAGATTACTTGATGCTGCAGAGAAAGCTAAAGTTGAATTATCAACAGTAACTGAAACAAAAATTAATTTACCATTCATGGCAGCTGGTACTGATGGGCCGAAGCATATTGAAGAAATTATTACACGTGAATTTTTTGAATCTCTATGTCAAGATTTAATGCAAAAATGTAAAACTCCTATTGAAACAGCTTTAAGTGCTGTTGAATTAGGTGTGGATAAATTAGATCAAGTTGTATTAGTAGGTGGTTCAACTCGTATTCCAAGCGTTCAGAGTCTTGTTCAGTCATTGACCGGTAAAGAATCTAATCAAACCGTTAACCCAGATGAAGTGGTTGCCGTTGGTGCAGCTATACAAGGAGCTGTTATTTCTGGTGAAATTAAAGAACTTATTTTGTTAGACGTTACACCTCTCTCATTAGGCGTGGAAACATTAGGTGGGCTTATGACTTCTATTATACCACGTAATACAACTGTTCCTAATCGTCGTTCTGAAATATTTTCAACTGCTACAGATTATCAACCTAATGTTGAAATTCAGGTACTTCAAGGTGAACGTGAATTTGCGAAAGATAATAAAAGTTTAGGTTCGTTTAATTTAGAAGGTATTCGTTCTGCACTTCGAGGTGAACCAAGAATTCAAGTTACGTTCGATTTGGATTTTGATGGAATTCTATGTGTAGGTGCACGTGATAAAAATACAGGGATTGAGCAATCGATTACGGTTAGTGGTTCATCTCGTTTAGAAGAAAGTGATATTGAAAGAATGGTTTCAGAGGCTGAAATATATGCTAAAGAAGATCGTAAACGTCGTAAACAATTTGAATTAGTACATAACGCAAATTCTGCATGTGAGCAAGCTACGAAGCTTGCAGCTAATTTAAATCCAGAAGTTCAAACAGAGACAGAAAAAATGGTTTCTAATATAAAGAATCTTATCAGCGATGAGAAATTTGCCGAGTTAAATGAAAAAGTCAATGGATTACAAGGCTACATAGCTTTTCAATCATCAAGTGCGAATGTACCTAATTTGTAAAATATTTATTAATTAAATATTTTAAGTAGATACTATAGTTATATTTCTTTATATTTTAATTATATAAAGAAATATAACTATTTCATATTTAAACTAGGTCACAAAAGGCTTATCGTCTAACGGATTAGGACAAAAACCTTCTAAGTTTTTAATGTAGGTTCGATTCCTACTAAGCCTATCAATTAAACATCAAAGATTTCGCAGAATACTTGATTAACCTTGTCGCCTGAATCGATTGTTTCTAAAGGATCTTTTCTTAATCGGTGACGTAAACAAAGAGTGATCACTTTTTCGATATCATCTATACTAACTTCAGTTCTTTTTTGTGTAGCTGCATATGCCTTAGCGGCACGATTTGTTACGATGTCGCCACGTAAACCATCTACATTTAAGACACTACAAACTTCAGAAATTTTAACACGAAGGTCATAATTAATATTTACATCTGGTAATAATGATTTAGCATCAACAATTGCTTTCGCTAGCAGTTCTTGTTCTGTTTGATATTTATTTATCCATGCTTCAGGATTAGAATCAAAAGAAGTTCGTTCTTCGACGATTTGAACTCTTAAAATAGGGTCACGCACCGTTCTTATTTCAGCGTGCATTCCGAATCGATCTAATAATTGTGGTCTTAATTCCCCTTCTTCGGGGTTTCCTGAACCTACAAGTACAAAACGGGCCGGATGACGGATTGATATCCCTTCTCGCTCAACTGTGTTCCATCCAGATGCTGCCGAATCGAGTAATATGTCTACTAGGTGATCATCAAGTAAATTTACTTCATCAACATAAAGAATACCTCGGTTAGCCTTTGCTAATAATCCAGGTTCAAAAGCTTTGACACCTTCAGTTAATGCTTTTTCAATATCGATTGTACCACATACACGATCTTCTGTTGCACCTAATGGTAAATCGATCATGGGTAAGTCTATTTTGCCTATTTCTAAAGCTTCTCCATTTTGTATTTTTGTAAGTACATCCGAATTCATCAATTCATAGTCTGTGGGATGTGAGTTAAACGGGTCATCCTTTACTATTTCAATTTCAGGTAATAAATCTGCAATGGCACGAATTGTCGTAGATTTCCCTGTGCCACGGTCACCCATGATCATAACCCCTCCAATTTTAGGGTCGATAACATTCAACTGTAAAGCAAGTTTCATTTCTTCTTGCCCTACTATTGCAGTAAAAGGAAATATAGGCAGTGTAATCTTCTTATTCATATTTGTCTTCTTTACGTAATTTTTTATAACTTGAGAATTTATTTCAATATCTTGAACATATCAATTTCTCATATTCATATTTGCTTAAATTATTCGTATAGAGCTAATCCAAGTCTGATAGATAAAAGTGATGTTACTAGAGCAATTGATAAAGCTAAAAAAACTTGTGTATTTGTAAGCATAGTTCTTGTATTTTATAATCAGTATCAAAAATTCTATCATAAAACCTGGTTATAAAAAACTAATATTATAAATATTTATTGATTGACATTCGTATTTAACTTAATAAAGTTAGAAATAAGGAAAATTTAAATATAAATATCGGTCATAAATGAATAAGTTTTACGATCGACATCGTAACGATTTTGTCTGACTCTCTCATCATCATAATTTTATTTTACCGATCCTTTGATAATTTTTTTCATACACAAAAAAATTTTAAATTTGTTGGGTACTTCTAAATTAGAATTACGTTATGTTTTTAATAAATTATAATTCTGTTACGGAGCATCTAATATTATAAAAATTAACTACACGATTTTAGCTGATATTTTACGGAATTTTTAAAATTTGAGCTCGAAAATGTCTACAGTTTTAATATATATATAAGGAACTTATTTCTAGATTTTTGGATTAAACAATATTGATTAATCGTGATCGAAAGTTGAGCAAAGATTTTGACTTGTCTATATTGGTGATTTTATATTTGTGACACAAATTTTTTTGTAGAAAGTGATTAACGACCAAAAGAACAATTTAGTGTATATTTACTAAACTATTAAGAATTTTAGCTTACGAATAAGAAAATTAAACAGACAAAAGTGAGAAAATATTGCATTAAAAAACAAAATTTGCTAAATTTAGATTGGTAAAAACGAGTCGACAATAGACTGCGAACACTAATTAATTTAAAATTATTATAAATAACTGATAAAATAATTTAATAGTTAGGAGAGGTGGCTGAGTGGTCGAAAGCGGTAGATTGCTAATCTATTGTATATCTTTCTATATACCGAGGGTTCGAATCCCTTCCTCTCCTATACAAAGACTTCTACTTTAATATAGAGCATGTAGCTTAAAGGATAAAGTATTAGATTCCGAATCTAATGATTAGGGGTTCGAGTCCCCTCATGCTTTTTATTTTTAATATCAAAAAGCATTCGTTAAGGCTTAATTTCAACCATAATTTTTTATATTTAAAAAATTCTCTTATTCTATAAAATAGATTATTATTACGATGATGATCAAACAAATATGTTCTGTAAAAAAGTTATATTCTACCTGTTGTTTTGATCCAATTTTGAGCTTCTATATAGTTATTTGGAGTTAATTTGATGGCTTGTTGCCAATATTTACCTGCTTTGTCAAAAAATGTTTTAGCTACTTCTAAGTTATCACTTTCTTTAGCTTTTACCCCTTGGTAATGATAAATTATAGCTACGTTATTTAATGCTTGGGGTAAGTTTAGATTTAATTCCAATGCTTGGTGGTAGTATTCTAAAGCTCGTAGATACTCTCCATTACTAGAATAAACTAATCCAATATTATAAAGAATATAGCTGCGATCATATGGATCCTCTTCAATTTGTAGCGCTTCATAATAATTTTCTAAAGCTTCTGCATATTCACCTGCGGATTGTGCGGCTAAGCCTTCTCGGTAGTAGAAAAAGGCTTGTTTTTCCTGCTTACTTGCAGGAAAAGTCTTTAATAAAACATCGGCGATTATTGTGAATGTTTTATCAATAAAGTTCTCATTTTTTTGACTCATTTAATTTTTTTGCTAGTATATATTTATGTATGTATCTTTTTTATCAAAGTTTTTTCTAATGTTTTATTTATTTAATCGTGTTTATTTTCTCCAAGTAATTTGAAAATTTTACCACGATAAAACTTTATCTTCAAGAATCAGAAATTTGAGCTTCAAAGAATTATCTAAAGTGATATTCTTGGATGGTAAGTTTTCGAAAACCGAAAGAAAACTTAGTTCATGTTACTTGAGGAAAAGCTTTAATAAAACATCGATTATTGCTATATTTTATCAGTAAAGTTCCATTTTTTTGGTCTAATATATATATTTATAATATGTATAATATGATCTTTTTTATCAAAATTTTTCATAAAAATCTTCTAATTTTTTATTCTTTAATCGGTTGTTATTTTATCATAGTTGACACAGAAGGTCAGCTTGAAATTTTTACCAAAATAAAAAACTTATACTAATTTTTCAAATAAAGTATTTAGCAACTGTTTTTCAATTCTTCTTATTCAAATTTAGATTATTCAAATGTTTAGTTTATAGTTAGGACAAAAGTTAGGACAAACTTTTTATAATTTATCAAAAAAGGTTGTATAATTTCAGTTTTATTGCTATATAATAACATTATAAATTTATTGGCGGTATAGCCAAGTGGTAAGGCAGAGGATTGCAAATCCTTTATTCCCCAGTTCGAATCTGGGTGTCGCCTAAATTTTGTTGGGGGCATGGTGGAATGGTAGACACGACGGACTTAAAATCCGTTGGCCGATTGGCTGTGAGGGTTCAAGTCCCTCTGCCCCTAGGGGCTTCAAATAAATAATAACCGATTAAACTTTATATTAAAAGAGGAGAACTTATGCTTGATATGATCGAGCCTACAGATACAATACTTACCGTTATTATTGCCGGGATTGTGTTTGTGCTCATGTGGTTGCTGATAATAGGTATTGTACTAAAGATAGGAATAGGGCCCCTATCCATGCTCACTTCTGTTCTATCGAATATTTTAGAAAGATTATTGGACGAAGGTAATAAGTATATAGTCAATTTCATTAATTTGGTGGTGTTAGCGGCAATGCTAAATCGTCTTCCTATAATTTTAAGGGATACCAAGGTAGCCTTTCTACAGCAAGAATGTAGATTACAATTCCAAACGCGAGGAGTTGCCGATTACTATTCAAATTTCCCGGATGTGCAAATAGGGTTAAATAAAGTCGCTTCAAATATGGATTTATTTTACGAAGCGTTGCCATTTCTCTTCATTGGGTGCGTTATCTTTGATATTTATGCACAACGTAAAAATTTCTTATTAAGAGAAAAGTTGACTGCGGCTAATATGACAGGGTCTTGGGCAAAAAAAGACAGTTACGGTTTTATTGTAACTTCATTTGATAGACTCTATAGCGCAGGATTTTACAGTATACCAATATTAGCAGTGTATAACCTGTATGCTCAGAGCTTTTTCACATTATATCCATCTTTTTGGCCCTGTAATTTTTTGTTTATAGCTGTGCATAAGATTATGTATGAGGATCTCCAAGCTGTGACCTTTGGCCTTTTTCTTAATGCTTCATTTTTCTTCTTATTTTATGGTATAGGAAGAAATCGCGATAATTTTACGTTTTTTATCCGTTATCATGCCATGCAATCTGTCAGTCTTTCTATACTTTTCGGTTTGTACCAAACCGTTTTTAAATTTGTTCTTTATTTACAACCACAACATGGATTATTGAAAAGCTGCTTTTGGGAAGCTGACTCAGTAATAGTGTGGTATTTAGTTATGACTCCTATGGTCTTAAGCGCAATAATTGGAATTGAAAGTCGATTCCCTGGATTTGATGAAGCGATATTATACCATATTGGTGTACGACCCCCGAAAAAGAGACCCCCAGAAAATGTAGATGAAATTTAGGAGAAATTTAAGAA
>Ga0209502_10000537_pt1 | contig 40182 bp, 28 predicted proteins | sample ArcticOcean_MG_C_10_FD_187442 | JGI IMG/M metagenome (GOLD analysis project Ga0209502, IMG submission 187442) | Marine microbial communities from western Arctic Ocean - ArcticOcean_MG_CB11_90 (SPAdes) (version 2) | ecosystem: Environmental > Aquatic > Marine > Oceanic | place: Arctic Ocean... | reverse complement strand
TTCCACCGCCAAACTTACCCAAACCTGCTGGCGTATTATCACATTCTTTCTTGGTTTCTGCATCTGAAATAACTAAGAAAATATCATCTCTATCCCAAGTAATGTGGGCTTCTGCATTGAAAAATAAACCAGCTGGATTTGAAGGAAGTGGATCATCTGCGAAGAAGACAAAGTCAGGAACATTTGGAGTAGGTACTTCTTCGACATCACCTTCTACAGTATAACCGACTGAACCGATTATCATTAGGATAACTGAAAGAGTAACCAATCCATAACCAAATTTTTGTGCACTTTTCATCTAATCCCTCTAGAGCCTCAATATTGTAAGAATGCTAATGCTAAAATTAGATAACATGCAATTAACATCGCACCTTCAAGCCAATTTGTTTTGTTATCCCCTAGTGTAGTATTTGCAACTAATACTGCCATAAAGGTTGCAGTAGTTTCCAAAAGACCGAATTCAAGAGTTAATGGGACGCCTAAAAACCATGCAAAGAGAATCATTGCTGGTGCCACAAATAATGCAATCTGGACGCTGCTTCCGATTGCGATTGAAATCGCTAAATCCATCTTGTTTTTTCCTGCGACTATAATTGCGGTGAAATGTTCGGCAGCATTACCGAAAAATGGAACTAAAATAACTCCAATAAATAATTCAGGAAGATGATATTCTTCTACAGCCGCCTCAATACTGCCAACTAATGTGTGAGCCATCCAACTTACAAGTCCGGTTGCTAAAATCAGTAATACCCAGGCATCACGAATTGTCATTGCTGGTTTTTCATGACCATGATGTGCAGATTCTGATTCAAAATCATCAACGTTAGTTTTTAATTGAAATAGCAATGAAAGTGCGTAAATTATTAGCAAAATTATTGCAGTGTAGTGTGAAATTATTGTTACCCCTTCTAGTGTTCCACCAGGTGCATGGTGTGCCGCGGTTGGAATTATCATAGCAACAATTGCCAATAAAAGAAGAGAGCCATTCATGTGCCCCACTTGTGAATTAAATTCCTGTGAAGGGTGTTTCAATCCACCCCAGATCATTGAAAGTCCGAGAACTAATAGTAAATTACCCAATATTGAACCTATCAATGAAGCTTGTGTGACCGTGACCATAGTATCTACAATCTCAGGGTTTTTACTCGCTGCATAAAGTGCAAACATTGCAATAATCATTTCCACAGCATTACCGAATGTTGCATTTAGTAGTCCGCCAACTGCCTCTCCAGTACGAAGTGCGATCTCTTCTGTCGCTTTACCCATTAAGAAAGCCAATGGCATTATTGAGACCATTGATGCAGCGAAAGCAATCGCCATTTCGCCCGATTGTTCTGCATATACTGCAACTGGTAGCGCCAACAATAACCAATTCAAACGATTGCGTAAAGGATTGAATGAATCAACCAATTTCTCCATTATTTCTTCAACTTCCTCAACCAATTCCTCGCCTAAAGAATCTGTCATTTCAGGAGTTTTGCTCTCGCTCATACTTCTATGGGTAGCCGCTTAGGCATAAAGCCCACCGATTACTTTGCTTGCTTTGAAGCAAATATCAATCCTTAGACTTCCTGCCAACTTTACGCTTTGGTGCTTTGCGAGGTTGTACAGCGCGACGTCCGACTGAACGCTTTGGCTTTGGTTCTTCGTCGAGTATAATCTCGTCGTCGTCATCAAAGAAGTCATCGATATCAATATCATCATCATCATCATCATCATCATCATCCACGACTTCACTCTTCTTTGAGCGGGTTTTACGTTGTGTTTTGTTGACTGCGAATGGATCATCTTCTTCTTCTTCGACCGCTTGTGGTTCTGACTTTTCGTCATCCTCTGGAGCGCTAACATCGGTAATTTCGGCCATATCAAGTTCAGATGAAGTTCCAATAAATTCAGACATCCAATCTTCATCTTCGCCTTCATCATCACCCTTCTTCTTCTTTTTCTTAGGGCCACTCATGCCGGTTGAGATTACCATTAAAGCGACTATCCATGCTACTATTGTCAGACTCGCAATAACCCAAACAACAACATATGGTGGGTCGGTGAATCCTGGTTCTATTACAAGTGGTTCCAAAGGAGGAGCAAGTTGTTCCTCATAACTACAGTATGTTGTTCCATTGGGAGTGTTACGACAGTAATCTACGATAAATTGCACCGTCTTTGTCACTTCATTTCCAGCTGAATCTATTGCCCTTACGGATACTGCATGTTGACCAGGGCTGAAACTACCAGATGTCAAATCTAAGTCCATTGTCAAAGAGGTATTATCCCCATTGAGGTCAGTAATTTCATCTACATCGGACCATGGAGTTGATAGAGCATTACCACTAACTCCACCGTAATGATAAACTAATTTGTATTGGAAGGAAACTATTCTTACATCATCCTGAGCACCTGCAAGTATGTTTATTTTATTGCCATATAGATACTTAGAACCATCGTTACTACTCGAAGGTGAATAGATTGTTACTTCGGGACGTTGTGCATCAACCGCTTTATCTGTCCATTCAATTATTGCTTCGTTTTCTGAAATATCGGTCATGGTTACAGTAATGACCATAGGACCTGCATTTGTTTGTGCTGTGATTTCAAAGTCAAAGGAATATACTGGGCCTAAATCAGGATTGTTATAATTCTCAACCATCATAGACATAGGTGATTCTCCAACTGTAATATCTCCCCCAGTAGTGGTTGTAATATTGATATAAGGCTGGCTCTTCAAATATTCATTTAGTTGTAGTAGAATCGTGTATGAGCCTTCAACCAATGAAGGACTAGTAAATTCTTCACCTTCATCTGTAATAATATTCAAGATCGCTTGTGGCGGCATTGTATCTTCTGTTACTTGGTATGCGTTGCCACCAATTCCAGAGAAAATCTCATTGTTTTCATTGTTGAATTGGTCTGCGATTGTAATGGCATACCAGACATCTCTGCTAATAGAATCATCAATTGGAATCTGGCGGATGAATGAAGATTGAAGTGATGTACCTGCATTGATATTATCCACCACCAATTCCCATCCTTCAGCTGCGCTATTTGAAAGTTCATCCCTCTCTTCACCGAATGGTTCACCCATATGCCGCCAAATCGTATATGATTCATTGACCTCAACTTCGTTAAACCACTCTAGAGTTATTTGATTTATACTTCCAACTGCATATGCTTCTTTTATTCTAGATGGGTTTGGAGCACGGGTATCTTCTGAAATTGGTCCATAGTAATTCTGAATTAATTCAGTATAGTGATATGTCCCATTTATGTGACCATATAATGCCTCACTGGTAACAAAGTAATGTGAATTATCTCTAATGATATCATCTTCAATTATCGTATCAAATGTACTGACTCCGTCGGATACTGTTCCGAGCCAATTTACAGAATAATTATCACTTGTTGAACCGATTTCTCCATTGAATTGCCCTCCAGAAACCAAATAATTAGATCTCCAAACATGATAACGCTCTCCTTCGACTCCGAGTTGGTCGTCCCAAGTAACCCTGGTTGTTTTATCTCCAATAAATACTGCATAAACATTGGTCGGCTCAGCGATCCAATTAGTAAATGCATTCTCAAAGATTGGACCTTCACAACTGTTTTGAGTAGTATTGGTATCTGAAACACCGTAGATATCAACAGTAACAATACAATAATACGCGTGACCCATTCTACCTACTGGTACATCGTAATAAAACGATCCAACTCCTTCAGTAATCGTAGCAATCAATTGTACATCAGAATTGAGAATTGTTGAGAATGGGACTCCAGCCATATAGATTTGATAGGACTCTCCTTCCTCTCCATTTACATCTGACCATTGAATTGAAGTCGTCCCATCACCAGTTTCTGGGTTTGCTGTAAAAGAAGCATACATACTGTCCACTTGACTTGGTGGCTTGTTATCTTCCAATGTGGAAGTTGCCATTGCATTATTTGATAGGAATCTAATATCCTCATAAGAAATTCCTGGTGCAGTCCAATTAGGAAGAAGGTAAGTAACTGAATAATAGACAACTCTATCAGTATTTTCTGGTATATCTATAACAACACTGCTAGTCCCTGCAGGAAGGGTTAGCACCGGTGTTTCTTGCCCCAATAGAACTTGGGCATTCGATCTTAGAACTTGAGAATCTGTCCTCCAAATATTTATTTGGTAGGCATTATCACCTGTTTCAGGCAAAATTGGGAAAATGTCATTATAATTTACCCATTGCAGTGTGGTCTTACTTTGAGAAGAGTCAAAACTCGATGCGAGATTGTAAGGAGTGCGAACTGGAGTGGTTATTTCCGATACTGGCTCAAATAAATTTGATGCATTGAAATCTAATTCATATGTTTCGACTCCGGTCTCATTCGCTGTAGTGATTGCATAATATGTTGAACTATTGAAACCAGGAGACACTAGATATGATACTGAATGACCTGAATGTGTTCCGTTTATTCCTCTACAATCGAATGGGTTGGTAGAAATAGGATTCAGGGAGACTGGAGTGCAAGCGCTTACGGAAGCAAATGCTGTTAGATTAAGAATATTTACAGAATCAATTGGTTCACTACTGCGATATACATTGTATGTTGTATCAAACAGCCCCTGCAATTCAGTTCCAGTTGAATCAATGTTGCGCCATGTGATAGATGTGGTTTCGCTAAGAGGGTCAAAAATTGCATTAATATCTTGAGCCTGTAAACTTGCAGGAGAGCCGATATCTTCGGCAGAAACATTGCTCAATGGTGCTATTGCTAACAACATGCAGAGCACCAAGAATACAGCCTTTTGTGTGCCGCCTAATTCAGTTGATTTGATACCCATCACTCCGCTTGTCGCATTAACCTATTAATACGCTGTCGCTTGGAAAGTGCGAAAATTGCCATTACAGACACCCCTACGGGGTGGCGGAGAATAGTAAATTATGACAATTAATTATTGCTCAGATTTGTCTTGGTTCGGTTGAGGAAGAGGGTCGTTTCTGTCTATTTCCTTGATCCCATTATTGGCCTGTGCGAAGCGTATTAAAAATGTGTATATTCCGCCAATACCCGAAATTATCAATACTATGCTCATTGGACTGATTTCGATATGGTCAAAGATACCTGGGAAATAGCCAAAACTTCCAACATCAAGGAAGATAAAAAGACCGGATAAAATTAGTGCTACAATTGACATGATTGTTCTATCCGCTCTTCCAAAGCCACGGTAATTTCTTGTTCCTGCAACCGCTTGAGCCTGAGTTCCCATATAAGATCCCAATAATGTAAACCATGCAACCACTAATCCAAATGACATATCACCAACGAATGGGGAGATTGCAATACATACAATCCAAGTTCCATCCAGCAATCTATCGAAGGTGTGATCTAGATAATCACCCCACCGAGTAACCATTCCATTTCTCCTAGCCAAAGGCCCATCTAGACCGTCTAGTATAGTTGAAACTCCTATCAAAAAGGCGCCGACTAATAGGAGTGTTGCACCATATTCATCCATAGGAGCAACAGCGATAGCAACGCCACCCAATAGCCCGATTGGTAATGCGACCCAAGTTAATACGGAAGGGTTAGTATCGCCTAAGAAATTAAGAATGGGCTCAAAGAATTTTTCCCATTGAAGACGTAATTTCTCAAGTGCCATTCACTCCACCAAACTCTGCGAAGTTGAGGCAGGGGTTGAGGTTTGTGGCTGTATTATTGTGCGCACTATTCTTTTTCAAACAATATTTGAAATCCAATCTATTGCTTTAGAGGCATTTTCTTCGACGCTTGGTGATTGACAACCTTCCTCTATCCAGTCAAATATTTCTTCAACTAATTGCTCAGGTGATTTTTCAGATGTGTCTAATTCTAAACAGGGTGTTTCAATTTCAAATTCAAGCATCTCGGACCAAACGCCGGAAATCATTTCCCACTCAACATTAGCGGCGACTTTTTCATCCCCGTATTCACGTTGACTAAGCCTTGTTTTGATAACATTTGGATCACAACGCAGTACTACAACCGCTTCCACCTCTAATAGATGTGACAAATGTCCATCAACAAATACGATTCCTGCATCTTCACATTGCCATTCATCAGCTAATTTGTGGACATCTACTGGTGCAGAATTGTCATCGGAATCGATTTCACCAAGACACTCATGTTGTTTGGCTAATTGTTCAACCGAATAAATCGTGAATCCATTTTTCTCTAGTGTTTCACAGATACTGGTTTTTCCAGTACCCGGAGTTCCCGTAATTGCGATGCACAAATCATCTGCCATGGTGGGCCATCTAACTGAACCATTAAACATGAGCGCTACAATTTGGTGGCCATAGAGGAGTTACCACTGATGCAATACGGAGCCGCAACAGCGATTGTGTTAATCGTTACAGAGCCAGGAAAGGAAAACCATGTCATTGAAAAGTTACGCCAAATAGAAGAGGTTACAGAATCCCTAATCTTGTTCGGAGAATATGATATATTTGTGAAAATACAATGTCCTGATTTTGGATTGTTATCCACGATAGTGGTCAATGTAATCCGTAATATTGGCGGAGTTGAAACAACAAAAACACTGACTGCTGCACCTTTATTAGATTAAATTTCATCCGCTTTGAATACTGTAACAATAATTGGTTAATCCTTGAAAATGGAGAAGCAATCATAGGGCAGGGAGTAAACGCCGTATTTGAGCATCATGTTTGGTATGAGTGACCCTGCACAAACTCTACTGCAAATTGAGCGGTATATCCAAGATGGTAGAATGGAAATGTCAGAGGTAATGGCCTCCGAATTTACCAGTATGCTATTGGCCAACAAGAAAAGAGCTGTTGACTCTCAAGTCATGTTGGTAAAGGGGCTGAGACTATATTGCGATATTTTACTACTGCGCAATAAGGCCAAAGAAGGAGTTTCGATAGTCAAAATACTGCATAAAGAGCGTAAAAAGTTAACTAGTATTTTGAAAAAAAATGCTCCTGAATTGATCTCAAAATCAACTCCACCTGCTGAAGACTATCGCAGAGAAGGTAACTTACATGCTGCTGCTGGGAGAAATAGACCTGCACAAAAAGCATATTCTAAATGCCAAAAACTAGCACCGAATCACGTTGCTGCGGCTTATGAAGCCGTAGTTGCAATCGGACCGGATAAGAAGATATTGCAAGTTCTATTGGATTGTTGCGCTGCTTCTGAGATGGTGATAAAACGAGATGGCTTATTCCTACTCGAACCTGAAAATAGGCCTGCTCAAGATGCAAAAAAACTACTTGCAACTTTACAAGCATTGAATGGAGTACAGACTTCACAAATATCTGCTGTCAATAAAGTATCTGAAAGGCTAGAAAAAGAGATTGCTGCAATAGAAAGTGGTGAGGCAGTAGCCAATGCTAAATTACAATCTGCATTGGATAAATTGAAACCAAAACACGACTACTACGAGTATAGTTGAAAAATAACGAGGGATGGATTTGAACCACCGGTCTCCGGGTTATGAGCCCGACGGGATATCCAGACTACCCCACCTCGTTAACCAAGCGGCAAAGTTCCCCTGCTTTCAATCCACCGACTCAACAACCTAATACTGAAATAACAATATTGACGATTATGAGTGATAAAAAGTGACTCTGCAATCACTGGGTTCATCAACCAGTACCTCTCACACCAATACATGCGAAGTAGCCGAATTGTGCCATTATTACTTTGTTTCGTGATGCTAAGCGCCTCAATAGCCGGATGTTTAGGCTCAAGCGGAGATTCGGATAAGGCGCCAAGCCCTATTGACATGATAGTGTATTATGAAACGACAAGTGGCACTATTGTTGAAGAGATCCGAAGTGGTAGCCAAATCTCCGAGAATGGTGTTGAATTATCCTTTGATTTTGCTCGCACAACATCTCAAAATGGGCAAATGAAAAGTTTCTACGTAGTTCCAGGTGATGGAACAAGCCAATTTGTAGCCAATGCTGATGAAACTGCCGAAATTAGTTATACATACATGACCCATGGATTATTCACTGTTTACTTGGGAGCAGTCGATGACCAAGGAAATGACAATAATATCTCTATTACTGTAAGAATTGAAAAGCAAATTATCTGGAGTGACCAAAGTACTGATGATCCACGAGAGATGAATATTGATACACAGCCAGATTGTGAATGCCAACCTCCTGAATTCATCCAAATTGAATCAACTATTACTAACCCTGATAATGGGGTTGGGCCTTTTGGAGGAGGTGCACAGAATACTGTCTCTTGGCACTTGAATGATCCAAATGAAGAAGAACAAGGCACTCATAGCGAAATCATTGGTGAAGGACAAGATGCTTCATGGAATTATGACCAATACAATGTAGTGGAAGGCATTTGGATTCTATCGGTTTTAATCGACCAAGGAAATGACAATATTGATGTTAATCACGATGTGACTATCAAATATCTTACTGAAGAGAGTGAGCCCAATCCTTTCCCTGTCGGTGAAGAGTGATTACTGTTCCTTTAGAGCGAATAATTACTCAAAACAAAAATGATTGATTTCAGTTTCAGTTTGAGGAAATCTGAAGTGAAAGTGAATATATTAGCCTCAGTGATGCCTTTAGCGGCTCAATTTCTTCGGCTATTATGACGAATCGATTTGATGCCCCGTTTCGTTTCTTCATATACCATTGGTGGTACAGAGCAGTTTGGAAGTGAGTGAAATGGCAACCAAAGCGAAGAAGAATGCGAAAATTGAGATAGAAAAGAATGAAGAGGTGCTGGATGAACCAATCCCATTAATGGCACTGGATGAAGAGGGTGAGGCGAAGATAGACGAGCTTCCTGGCGTTGGTCCTGCGACCGCAGAAAAATTGCGAGAAGCTGGATTTGACAACCTCTTATCACTGGCTGTAATGGCGCCTGGTGACTTAGCAGAAAAAGCTGAATTAGGCGAAGGTGTTGCTGCAAAGATAATATCTGCTGCAAAGAGAATGGCGAATATTGGTGGATTTATTTCCGGTGAAGCGTTATTGGAGCGAAGACGCCAGGTTCAGAAGTTACACAGCAAGGTACAGTCAATTGATGACCTATTAGGTGGCGGTTTTGAAACCCAATCACTGGTTGAAGTATATGGCGAATTTGGCTCAGGTAAGACTCAAATCGGACATCAACTCGCAGTAAATTGTACTCTTCCTGTCGAAGAAGGCGGTCTTGATGGAGATGTTTTCTATATTGATACTGAAGATACTTTCCGCCCAGAGCGAATTACTCAAATGGCACGTGGCTATGGATTAGATCCGGATAAAGTTCTTGCACGAATACATGTAGCAAGAGCATATAATTCCGATCACCAAATGCTTCTCGCTGAAGAGATCAAGAGAATGAGTAAGGGATTAAATGTTAAAATGATTATCGTTGATTCTTTAACAAGCCATTTCAGAGCCGAATATATTGGTAGAGGAATGCTTGCAAATAGGCAACAAAAGCTAAACCGTCACTTGAAGGACTTGAAACAATTAGCAACTGTCAATAATGCGCTAATTCTAGTTACTAATCAAGTTCACTCGAAACCTGATGCAATGTGGGGAGATCCTACAAAGCCGATCGGTGGACACATTCTTGCTCACGCATCAACATTTAGATTGTACTTGCGCAAAGCAAAGGCTGGAAGAAGAATTGCACGCTTAGTGGACTCTCCTAACTTGCCTGATGGAGAATGTGTTTATCAGGTAACTCAAGAAGGACTTCGTGACTGATTCCGAAAATTGTAAAAGCTAGCGAAACTCCACTGTGAGGGTATATTTGAAGCGGTATCTTCAAGGGCACTTGAGAGAGCATAACGTATATGCGTCATCTTATTGAACGTGTTCTCGAACTTTCCGACGATGAACAAACCAAGCCATCAGCTGATCTTCCACCGATTGGAACTGGTGATGAAGCCGAATTGAAAGCCTTGTTAGAATCACTACAACCACGAATAAGAGTTTATGGTGTTGGTGGAGCAGGATGCAATGCAATCAATCGTTTATTCGAAGAAAACTTATTTGATTCAGAATATGTTACTGGTTATGCTATCAACACAGATGCACAAGCATTGTTGATGTCTCCTATCGAAAACAAAGTTCTGATTGGACGAACTGCTAGAGGCAGAGGTGCTGGCGGCGACCCAACAAAAGGCGAAGCTGCTGCATTAGAGTCGGAAATCTCATTGCGTAAAATCACCAACGATACTCAACTTGCTATTATTACAGCAGGAATGGGTGGTGGCTCTGGAACCGGTGCTGCTGGACATATCGCTCGATTAGCAAAGAAGCAAGGGGCGATGACCATTGCCGTAGTAACTTATCCATTCAAGTCAGAAGGATCGCTTAGAAAGCAAAATGCAGAGTGGGGATTAGAACGTCTACGCGAGCATTGCGATACTATCCTGGTCATTCCTAATGAAAGGCTATTAGAAATTGAAGGCGTCAAGAATCTACCAATTGCTAGTGCTTTTAGAGTTGGAGATGAATTATTGGTTCGTTCAATCACTGGCGTAACAGAATTATTGACCACTGATGGAATGGTAAACCTCGACTTTGAAGATTTACGTGCAGTAATCAATTCTGGTAGCGGTGTTGCTATGATTGGTTTGGGTGCTGCTTCAGGCGAGAATCGTGCTGAAGAGGCTACTTTAGAGGCTTTGAACTCACCATTACTAGAAATTGATACAACTGATGCAAGAGGGGCACTGATAAATGTCGTTGGTGGAAGTTCACTAACACTCGGTGAAGCAGAACGCTGTGCACAAATAATTCAAGAAAAAGTCAGTCCACACGCGAAAATAATTTGGGGTGCTGCTGTTGATGAATCACTTGGCGAAGATATCCGAGTAATGTTGGTACTGACTGGAGTAAAGAGTGACCAGATACATGGTGCTAGTGAAAACCGCCAACTTAGGTCGCTACGAAATCGCCAAATTGAATTTGTCAACTGAGTTCATTTAGTTGAATAATAAAATAATCCAACTAAGGAAATTACTGCGAATAGCAATAGGGCAATTTCCCGATTTAGAAACTTACTTGAATAGTCAGCCGGCTGTTCAATGACACCCGTATATCCTTCACCTGCCACTGTAGTCGAGTAATAATTCCAAGCATCTCCCGAGGATTGCCCATTGGAGTTTACCGCATTACCAAACACTACAAAATTGACTACCGAATCATTAGAACTAGGTGCAGTCCAAGTGAAATTCCACTGCCTATACTGGTTTCCTTGAGATGTATGAGTGTAGCCCTCGTTGATTACTTGAGTGTGATTGTTTTCAGCAAAAATAACATCTCCAGCATCCACTATTAATCTAAATCCACCTATTCGCGCATTTTCTTGACCCGAGATTTCAATTGAACTATTGATAATTATAGACATCTCGTAACTATTGTTTGCCGCCCAGTCCTGTGGAATACCGTCAATTATAACCGAAGTTAATTGGGATTTTGCGCCATGACATAGACACCCTTCATCACCAATATCTCCGACTCCTGATGGAGCGCTATGAGCCAACGGAGATGAAAATAATAGGATGAAAAATAGTAATGAAACCAATAATTTATTTCTATTGGCTCTCATTATTATCAAGCGCATTTCACTCTCTCCAAATATGAATTTTTTGTAAGATTGTATTGCAAGATCATCTGAAAATTCAATTATGAATCTCTACTCTCCAAGTAATTTCTACAGATTGATTAAACATATTTGAAACGCTACAATATTTCTCATGGCTCTTTGCTACGACTCGTTCTACGAGTTTCTTAGGAACATCTCCTGTGACGTGGTATACCATTTCTATTGAGGTGAAAACCCGAGGAGCATGTTCTGCCCTCTCGCTATCCAATTCAACCCACGCCTTGGAAAATTGTCGTTCCTTCAAGCCGATTATGACATCTACCAAAGAGCATGCACCAATCATTTGGAGTGTTACTTGCATCGGACTTGGCCCTTCTTCCCAATCTAAATCTAGACTCTGCCCATTGGAATTAATGCATTTTAACCCATGTTGGCCAAGCCATTCAACCTTGCTCTGCATGCCACTACCATGCGCCACAGGTTTTGAAATGCTTGTACACATTATCACCAATTGGGCTTGTTCAGCTCCTTCGGTATCTTTTCAGCAGCGATGATTGCTCTTTCCCTAATCGCTTCACTGATACTTACTACAGCGGCTCTCGGGCTGCTTCAGCCAAAAGTCAATCCTTTGCCGGTTGATTCTTCAAAATAATACTTAACACAAATTGGTGACCTCTTTTATACCCATTGGGTATTGCATCGTTCCACTATAAACTAAGACAATTATAGAGAGGTTATGCGGAGTTTCGTCTACAGGGTCGTAGAATCGATACTATCCCATTACCTCCTCCCATTTTTGAGATTCTCTCTAATGCCGATTCGGATGAATAATCGAAAAGAACTCCGAATTGCTATGAGGCGACCAACAAGCCTTTCATCAATTAAGAAAATATCTTCATCCATTAATAGGTCAGCAAGGCTCCGGAAAAGTACACTTGATGAGGCTATCAAATCTATGCTTGATGAATATTTCAAAAAATTAAAAATCGGCTTATTTCGTATTGATAATGACTCAAAGAGGAATCTATTATACGCAGCATTTCGCGCTAAATATATTCAAGATCAGAAGTTTCATGAAGAAATACTTCAAAGATATTTACATGAGATTTATGATCACAGAATCATTCGATATGTTATCATAAAAAGTATTCAAATTGAAGATTATGCACTTGCAAATGCTTTCATCAAACACTTGAATTCTGATAAGTGGAAGAAATATAACAACAACAAAATCATACGGCATTATTATCCAGAAGCCCTCCAGGAAAAAAGAATAGAGTATCAAAACATTTCTTATGAACCTAAACTCAAATTATCAGAGTCAGCAATAATACATACTCATATTGTTAATGATGACAGTACTGACTTGATACTAATTGGGAAATTAGAAGGACATAACCCCGACTCATATAATGGTGTTCTGACATCATTTATTTTTCTCAATAACCAAAAGCAAGAGGTTAAAAACATTGAAAAACAATCATTGACGGGAATCTCATATTCAAATAAAGTAGGGTTTTATTCCTATCTAAGAACAAATGATAACGGCTATTTTTTTATTCGTATACAACTTCCGGATTCTTGTAAGATTGCGCAACTTTATCTAAGAACATGGGCAAATCCAAAAGGATTAGAGCCATTATTAATCAAAGGTCTTTATGCGCTTGATTTCCGCCAAGAAACTTGTTTGAGGGCCAGTTTCTTTATGTTTCACCACATCAATAAATGGTTCGAAGGTAACGATTGGAATAATTTTATTTTTGAGATTTATGTTAATCTTTCATTTATATTTTCTGAAATGGTTTCAAGCGAAAACTTGGAAGAATGGATCACTAAATTGTCAACAACGAATATATTTGAAGAGAAGTCGCAATTAGTTTTTTCAAATAAGATTCAGTTCATTAGCGAATATAGTGCATTGATCAGATATTGGCCAAAAAATAAAAACTCGTTTCTCTCTGAAATCAACGAACTTCAGAGTAAAAGACCAGATGGCATAATGCTATTACCCCTTTTCCGCGAAATAATTAAGGAAAAAATACACAACCACTCTAGAAACTTTACAAAAGAGATTCTTAGACATGTTGAAGATGAAATCAGACTGACAGAAGAGCCGCCTCAATTAGGATTGATCATGATTAGAGCCAATCTTTTTCTTAAGATGGGCGAAATCAATAGCAGCCTCAAGTCCCTAGTCCAACACAGAAATCATCCAAGTGCTCATAGGAAAGTAAAAGCAATAGAAGAACAATTAGAATTATTGAATGAAGAGTTTACAGTAAAAAGGTTCGATTTAAAGAAATACAAACCTTCCGATTCTATCGTGTATTTATTGCATAATAGCCTCCCCTATCACAACGCAGGATATGCATGTAGAAGCCAAGGGTTGATTTCTAATCTCATTGATCTAGGAGTGGATATCATGCCTTTATCAAGACATTGCTATCCTTGGGATTGGAAGGAATTTAAACAACTACCATTAATTAAAAGCGAAATCGTTTCAGGAGTTCGTTATCATCGAACTCACCAAAAGGGTGAGAGTTTATCGCGGGTAGGTATAAAAAAATATCTTGAGAATTATGCTCATTCAGTAATCAAATTTGCTCAGAAAAATACCATAGGGATTGTTCATGCAGCATCAAATTATAGGAATGGTATTGCGGGAATAATCGCTGCTAAAAACCTTAATATAGCCTCGATTTATGAAGTGCGGGGGTTTTGGGAAATCACTAGAATTTCTCGTGAACCAGAATGGCAGTTTAGTGAGCAGTTTAAGTTTGAAGTAAAAATGGAAACAGAAGCATGCCGATTATCAGATCATGTTTTGACCCTAAATAACAGTATGAAAAAGGAATTAATTAATCGAGGGATACCTTCAGAAAAAATATCCATAATTCCTAATGGGGTTGATTGTAAGAAATTCCAGCCAATAACAGCAGATGAATCACTTATCATATCCCTCGGTCTTGAAAATAAATTTGTCATCGGCTATATCGGTTCGATTGTCAGTTATGAAGGGCTAGACCTCCTTATTGACGCAATTAATCTACTTGTAAGGGTTCATCCCCAGGTTCATGCACTTATTGTTGGTGACGGGGCTGAACTTGACAACTTGATCAACAAAGTTGAGGAACTCGGCTTAGAGAGATATGTCACATTCACTGGAAGAGTCGACCATTCGGAGGTGAATAGATATTATTCCGTCATGCAAACTATGGCTTTCCCACGTAAGAGCCTCCCGGTTACAGAATTAGTGACTCCACTGAAGCCATTTGAGGCAATGGCAATGGGTATCTGCATCATTTGTTCAAGTGTTAATGCTCTGTCCGAGTTTGTAATAATCGACACTAATGGAATATTATTCGAAAAAGATAATTCTGTAGATTTAGCTAGTAAAATTGAAGCTCTACTTTACACAAATAAATCAATAGAGATAGGGTTATTTGCAAGAGAATGGGTAATGGAAAACAGGGATTGGTCCACAATAAGTAATAAATTGAAAATGCTATATGCGCGCCTTCTATAATTGAAGTTTGTATTATTATTACGCGCGCAAGCCCAATAGCACCTTCTCATTCTTTTCCATCTAAACCAAATCCAAAAATTCTTCTTCACATACGATATCATCTGTATTTATTTCTTCGATTTCATCATCCTCGAAAAGCATATAATGGCGAATGAGGAGACGCATTACGTGTTGAAGCCCTTCTTCAGTTACAGAACGTAAATCATCACTGTAATATCTACCCCGATTGAAATTACTAGTAATGGCTTCATAGGAAGGGAAATAAGCAATATTTGTTTTTTCTTTACTAACTTCCTCGGCAGCGCCTCTCGGAATCCTTCAGCCAAAAGTCAATCCTTTGCCGGTTGATTCTTGAAGGGGATGCCGGTGGCTCAGCATGAGTGCTATGTCTGGAACTGCAATAACTATGGAAAATGGACTTCTTAACGTACCGAATGACCCTGTTATCAATTACATTGAAGGTGACGGCATTGGGGTTGATATTACTCCTGTAATGATAAAAGTAGTCAACGCTTCAATTGAAAAGGCTTATTCTGGTCAAAAGCAAATTGTTTGGTCAGAAGTATTGGCTGGTGAAAAGGCGTTCAATGCAACTGGAGAATGGTTACCTGAAGAAACTCTTGATGCAATGCGTACCGGATTAGTATCGATTAAAGGACCACTCACTACACCAGTTGGCGGTGGAATTCGTTCTCTCAATGTTGCGCTTAGGCAAAAACTGGATCTGTATGCTTGTGTAAGGCCAGTACGCTGGTATGAAGGAACTCCATCTCCAGTGAAGGCTCCAGAAAATGTTGATATGATTATTTTCCGTGAAAACTCAGAAGATGTATACGCAGGAATTGAATGGGAAGCAGGTTCTCCTGAAGTCAAAAAGGTCATCGATTTCTTACAAAATGAAATGGGAGTTGACAAAATACGCTTCCCTAATACATCTGGAATTGGAATAAAACCAATTAGCCAAGAAGGGACTGCTCGTATTGTAAGAGCTGCAATCAAATATGCAGTTGATAATGACAAAGAAAGCGTCACTTTAGTTCACAAGGGCAACATTATGAAATTCACCGAGGGTGGATTCCGTGACTGGGGATACCAATTAGCAAAGGATGAATTTGGTGCGAGTGAACTTGATGGTGGACCATGGTGTACTCTTACAAATCCAAAAACTGGCAATGCAATCATAATCAAGGATGTTATTGCAGACGCAATGCTTCAGCAAATCATTCTAAGGCCTTCCGAATATGGAGTCTTAACAACTATGAATCTCAATGGAGATTACATCTCTGATGCATTGGCTGCACAAGTTGGTGGAATCGGAATTGCCCCTGGTGCCAATATCAATTACGACAATGGTATTGCAATATTTGAGGCAACTCATGGAACTGCTCCAAAGTACGCTGGAATGAACAAAGTCAACCCTGGCTCACTGATTCTATCTGCTGAAATGATGCTTCGTCATATGGAATGGCATGAGGCTGCTGACCTAATTGTGAAGGGAATGGAAGGAGCGATATCTGCTGCTACGGTCACATACGACTTCGAGCGTTTGATGGACGGTGCTACTCTAGTGTCATGTAGCGATTTCGGAGATGCAATGATCTCCCATATGTAATCATAGAACCATTATCATAAAATTGAACAAATGGCTATTTCACTTAGCCTATTAAAGCGCAGTTTACACTTTGTTCCATCCAAGGAAAAGATTCATGTGCGAATCCATAGATTTAGAGTTCTGCTATTCTTAGCGACTCCAAATCCAAATCGTTCTTCGAATGCTCTTGCTACCATAGTAAAGTCTCCGTCGCGGGTAGCGATTAAAACTGTACCAATTCCACGTAATGGTTGGTCTGCTAAGTGCGTTGCAATTTTGATAATATCAATATCTGGTGCTTCAGGATAAATGTCTCTATCCTCAAGTACCGTTCGCAACGGGTTTCCTCTTGTGCGCTTCATATCGGTTAGTTCCTCGTATATGTCACTATATTCCAAGAGGAATTTGTTTACTGCTTCGGTATTTTCAGGATTGTCAGATTCTGCTTCAGCATGTAAATCAAGAGGCTTCCATGTGCTGAAATCTGATAATACATTTTCAACCAATTCAGAAACTACTTTCTCTGTTAGAACTGATTCTAATACTTCTGGTGAAACTAATGAATCTGCAAATCTACTTCTTAGTCTATCAATTCCTTTAGCTAAAGATCTCAATTCGGACTGAACTATCTTAGGTAACCACAATTTGACTCTATCATCCTTAGCCCGATTTAGAAGAACATTATGGAAATTTCCTATTCCCGTAATATCTAGGCTAGCATCAGCACTCAATTCAAGACGGAGGGCTAATCTTTGAACCAATGAATCAATCAGGATATTTGTATCAACAATAACTAATGGAGTCAGTTTTAAATGTCGCAAAAATCGGCGCTTGGAAGAAGTGATTTGGTTCTTGTGTTGGGTGAATAGGGTACGTTCTGTATCAGCCAATAGACCCAGTTCAGTAGGAGTGAATTTACCCGATGTTTGTGCTCTTTCTAAGAACATTAATCCATCGATTGCTTTCTCTTCAGCAGTGGTATTGGCCAAGGCGTAGATCTCTTGTGGTGTCGGATTACCTTGCATCAGTTGAATGAATAAGGTATCAGGGGAGTTTCTTTGTCTACGGCGAGTCTTTTGCAGTGAATTAAATGCTGCTGTAACTCTTCCAGCGAATGGTTCACGCGGCAAAGGACGTGGATGTTCAAGGTGGTATGACCGTAGCAAATCCAATTCGTCATCTGCAAAGTATTGGCGGGAACGTGATTCCATTTCACCTTCGGCGTTTTCCTCATTAACCATTTTTGTTCTTCGCACAAATTCTTTGAGGATTTTTGTTGCTTCATCGGTTTTTTGGTGAGTAGCTGTAAAGGATACTTGCAGATAAAGTTGGAAGCGACGTGTCAATGCTGTTTTTAGGGCCGGTTGAGCCTCTAAGAGTTCTATTGCTTCTTTCCATTGTGAAGCGAATGCTAGGTGAATCAAAGCCTTACGATATAGCATGATAGAATGTTCGTAATCAAACTCTTCATGATCTCCTGCCTTCCTATAATCTCTTGCAGAATTCAATTCATCTCCTTCAGAGGCTAAAACTGCCGCCCTTGTCAGAGTGTGCCAAGGAGATAATGGATTATTTATTTGGTACCATGCTACAAGTGATGGCAATCCAATATCATGCTCCAAAACAAGATGGCGCACAGTGTGAATCAAACCTGTGGAGATATTATCTTCCGCTAGAATTGAATCAAGAGTAGTTATGGCTTCAGTATCTTGATCACCGTTTTGTAACATCAAACCAACGCGGTTCAATCTCAAGGTTGAAATTACTGAATTGAACAAGATTTGTTCCATCGAACTTAGACCTGCTGCTTCCACACAGGCACTCAAATCATCGAGGCTTTTTGATGAGGCGATACCATCGCCGCCATCTCTGAGGGCTTGGCGAATTTCACCGAATGCTTTCAATCCACCTTTGTCCAATAGTGAAGTGAGTCGTTCATCGACGATGGAAGAGCCTTCCAATAGCATCAAGAGTGCTTCAGATGTGCTAGAAAATATATCTGGCGCATCGGTATTATGGATATGAGTCAATGCAATTTTCCTTGATTCTCTAACGCGTTCCCACAGTTCATTCTCTTTACCTGCGGCAAGAATATGGGCAGCAAAAAGAGTCTCATATGGATGAGCAATGGCCAACAACTCATTATTTGTGATAACTTTGGCCAATCTTCGCAATTCCATTGTTTGAGCGAATAGTGGAATTGCTACAGCAATTACTTGTTCCCATGCTTCACCATCAGCATCCTGTAATCTCTTCACAGCCAAGTTTCTAGAATTAATATCAATCGATTGAGAAGAGGAAATTTGCACAAGTGCCATTTCATCTAAGTTCGGTATCTGTTGATTCAACCATTCACTCGCTGAATCTCCTGGTAAATCTGCAATTAGAGGCAGTAGGGTAGTAAGGTCTGCACTAGATTCTAATTGTAATGAAATTAAGACCTCAACTGCATCTTGGCCTTTTCCTTCTCTATGTAATGCAGATAATCTCCACCATTGCAACTTTTCGGTTTGAGATTGTTTTGAGTCTCCTTGGAGTAGGATTTCAAGGCCTTTATTCAATTCATCACTTGATAAATCTCCGGCATCCACAGGAGGGTTGCGCCAAGCAAATAATCGCCGAGCCATGGATAATGAATCATCCCCAGTAATACTGCGGCTTTGTTGCCAATCAGTAACCACACCATTCTTTAGTTGTGAATAATCTGATAATTCGGCTGCTAATTGTGAATCTGTCTTAGCCAATTCCTCCAATGAATCACTCGCATCCGAACGACTTGCCAGATGTAATAGGACACTGATTATCGAAGAAGGTCCTGTTAAATTCAAAAGTTCAGAGTCAACCTTCAAGTTTCTTTGATTTTTTAACTGGCTAGCGACCTTTTGGTATGCAACATGAATTGATGCATCGTTTGAAGAACTGGTTAATGTGCTCAAAACTGTTGCCAACTGCTTGCTATTTTCAACATCAATTCTTCCGAGTGAAGTGTCTATTTTAGCACTGGCTTGCTTCTTTACCTTAGCCTTTGGAAATCCAGCAAAGATTCCTAGAACTCCAGTTTTTTCGCCGATGGAGACCCATGCTGGATGTACTCCTTCTGCTAAACATGAATCGCGAAGAGATGTTTCTGTTGAATTCCAATCATCATCCCAGTCGTCACTTTTGAGAATTTTATGTACCATCAAAGTTGCAAGACGGTATGGTTCGCTTCCTGAATCTGGCATTAACACCTCTTGAGGAGAAGGTATCCAATCCAAAGGATCTGATGATGCTGTCCCACGCCCTCCGCGGCGATGATGGCGGCGTCCTACAGACTTCTTACGAGACGGGGTGTTTTCGTCCTCATCTACAGCGGGGGCTTCCACTTCATCTATCGCTAGGTGGACGAATGTTCTGAATGGCTTATCGAGCATTTTCCATTCAGCAATTCTTGAAATTATAATCTGCCGTTTGTTTTTCGGCACATTGGCTTGGAATGCTTTATCGAGGCAAATGTTCATGAGATTTTCCTGCATACTCACACCCCTACGGGGTGGTCGCGGTGCCGCCTGTCTTTCAATGCACCGCCGGATATTGGTAGATGGTTATGACAAAATCAAACTATGAGGTTCACCACAGCACGACATGACGGGGTGGTATTTTGGATATTGTTAGACTCATTGCATTGCTGCTGCACCCCATTTTAGCATCTAGTCTTGTGGCTTGGATTTGGTGGCAATACTCTTGGAAAAGAAAGTCTCATGAGATGAAGGGTGAAGAACGGGCCGAGCACCTTAGAATGCATGAGCAAAGAGGACAAAAACTGCTATGGGCGGCGATAATTGTGGCATTGGTAGCAGTTGCTGGAAGAGCGGTTGCTGGCTGGAGAAGTCATGGCGATTTCATGGCAGAGATTTTGCCAACTAGTATCCATGGAATTACCGGCCCCATTGGAATTGTAATTCTTTGGCAACTTTCTAGGATGGGTAAAAAAGCAAAACTCGCCCGTGAACAGGGTGATTCTTTTTCAAATTTGAAAATGAAACACGGAAGGATGGCAGATTTGGTTGTTGCATTAGTATTCATTCATGCTTTTCTTGGGTTCCTCTATATTTTTGCAGTTCTTTGATAAATTTGTTTAACCAGCGACACAGTCCGTTGATATAGATAATCAGTCGGAACGGCAAATGTGGAAAGTGCTACTGACCCAAGTATGCTCGAAGGTCGAGTCTTTTTCAAACTAGGATTATTTATCCACGACCATAATAAAATGGTTGTTGTTTTGGGAATAATTTCTTGCATACTTATGACTAGTCTCATGGGTTTGGGCGCTAATTGGTCTGAAGCATTTGGAGAAGATGATGTAGAATCACTCAAAGCGGGGGATTTGTTATCCACCACCTTCAAGCAAGAGAATAAGAGTACTGGGCATAGTTTCAATCTACTTGTTTATCATCCAACATTAACGGATAATAATTCTGAATGGCGCCAATCAGTTATCTTGGCATTAGAGGATTTTTCAAAAAGAGACGATGTCAGCATTTTATACTCGTGGCAAGTTGATGAAGTAGAACATTTAGATTATGTTGCATATACTGAAAGTGGTTTCATCGCCATGAATATTATTACCATCGAAGGTGATAAGACTCATGGTAAAGCTGTTTTTGATGAAAATCAGCAATCGGTCAACTTTGATGGCGAGTTTGTTTCCTGGAAGACTGGGGACATTGCTATTGAATGGACCTTTGATAGTAGAATCTCAGAAGATTTAATCAAAGCGGAGATCGTTTCCGGACCTCTAACATTAATCATTCTCGCCTTAGTATTCGGTTCAATTGTTGCAGCCTTCTTGCCGATAGGAGTCGGAATTGCGACCGTTGCTGCTGCAATGGGTATGACCATTTGGTTGAGTAATGTTACAGATGTAACCCAATACGCAACCAATATCATTACATTGATTGGAATTGGAGTTTCAATCGATTATTCACTATTTTTAGTAAATCGCTTTAGAGAAGAATTGGCCATTGGCAGAGATGTGAGAACTGCGGTTGCGATGAGTACGGCAACCGCTGGTAAAGCGGTATTTTTCTCGGGAATAACAGTTGCAATTGGTTTGATGGGAATGTTATTCTTCAAGAACACAAGTCTTCCGAGTTTGGGGATTGGTGGCACTGTTGCAGTTTCTATTGCAATGGTATATTCGACCATTGTCCTCCCTGCTGTGATGTCAATTCTTGGCAAGCGTGTCGATAAAGGAAAGGTTCCATTCGCTTTCAATTTAGAGGCAAGAGAAGATGGGTTGTGGGCGAATATCGCAAACAAGGTGATGGCTCATCCTTGGAAAGTACTGATACCCGTCCTCATACTTTTGGTTGGTGCAGGCGCTCCATTCCTATATGCTGAATTCTCTCTATCATCATGGTCTGCACTACCCCCCGATGATGAGTCTCGCCTTGGCAAAGAAATGATAGATGATACCTGGCCAGAGCAATCATCAAATCAAATATTCTTGGTAATTGAATTGGATGGGGCGGATGTTTTCGAAGAAAATAATTTACGAGCTCAATATCAGTATATTAGAACTCAGATAAGTGATGATAGAGTCCTCAATGCAAACGGTATTGGGCTTCCTGATGGTTCCATGAATGAGTCGCAAGTAGTCTCTTTCTGGCAGGCCCCAGATGAATATTTGAACGAAACTGAAATTGCCCTTCGTAATATGATTAGAGATAGTTTTACAAACGGTGATGTGACCTATATTGTACTAAATTTAGCGGGTGAACAGACCAGTGTTGCATCAAGAAATGTTGTAGAAGATATTCGAGATGACAGGCACATATTGACCGACCAGTTATCAGGACAAAACGACTATCTGGCTGTTGCTGGGTTTGCCGCGTATAATGCTGATACCCTCAACTCAATTGCCGAAAATCTGCCAACTGCATTAGCGTTCATTTTTATTGCCACCTCTATATTGATATTCATCCAAGTTCGTAGTGTTATCATACCAATCAAAGCCATAATAATGAATATTCTTTCTGTTTCTGCATCTTTTGGAATGCTTGTATGGGTTTTCCAGTGGGGTTATGGTGATGTATTACTGAATTTTACTGCCCAACCAATTGATGCTGGCAATCCAGTAATAATGTTCTGCATAGTATTTGGACTATCAATGGATTATGAAGTCTTGATGCTTTCAAGAATCCATGAAGAATGGGAAAGAACTGGTGACAATACACTTGCAGTTGCCAATGGACTTCAGAAGACTGGTGGACTAATCACTGGCGCTGCTGCGATCATGGTTGTTGTTTTTGGCTCGTTCGGGCTATCCTCGGTTATTATCCTCAAACAAATTGGTCTTGGACTTGCATTGGCAATCCTAATCGATGCGACATTGATACGTGCCTTAGTAGTTCCAGCAACTATGCGATTAATGGGTAAATGGAATTGGTGGACACCATCATTCCTGATGCCTAGAAAAAACAACAAAGAAGTCACTGATACTGAATCTGAATGAATCTCATTCGCTTTCCATGATTTTTAGATCAAAGGTTTTTTGGTGTTTGCTCTGACCCACAGATAACAAAAACACATCGATGGTAAAATGAATAATCAATTAATATTCTTGCCCGTGGATGCTGAAAAGAACAACGGAAACTGTTCGCTGAGACTGCTTCAATTACTACTGGGTTGGAAGTACCTCATAGAGTTAGGGCGATTCTCTAAATTCAAGAATTACCTTAACAGAGATTCCCTCTTATCCCAGATACCGAGCCAATGTTGTAAATCCGATTCGATTCCTGATGCTGAAACACGGCAACCGCAAGCATTTGCATGCCCACCGCCAGTTGGGTCAAGTGACATTGCTAAACGCGACAAATCATATCGGTCTTGCCCGTTTTCAAGAAAGGAGTTCGCATAGAAACTGGCCGATAGTGCTGGCCTATCTGGAGTCTCTATTGCACCGTCTGAGTAGCCGTGAATTATACAACAAGCATCCGCATTATCACCTGCCCATGCCGTCACTAAATATCCATTAGAACGGACTCCTTTTTCATCCATACGGCAAATAGCCAATCTATCTACAATCGTAGTGTTCTGTTCGACAACCTTCTGCGCTAAAACCCTGTCAGACTTGGCTCTGTCAACATGCTGTGAGATTTTTTCATCTTGTAAGATCTCCTTCAGCGATAATCCACTTGACAATAAATTAAGTACATTTTGAAGGTGCTCTGGGTGTTGTAAAGAGAGCGAGCGTGATAATTGCAGTACTTTACCGTCAGCCAAAAAATCCTCCTTTGAAATCCCGCCCGAATCTAAAGCATCCACGATAGGCATTATTTCATTGAGATGATTCAAATCAAGTAGCGGAGAAAGCAAATCATATGCCAATCTTGCTGCACTTGGTGTTGCCTCCCAATGGCAAACTCCGCCTCTGGCAATGAATTCCCTCTCTTGTTTTGGAGAAGGTCGATTTGTTTGGTGGTGGTCTAGATACCATCCACAGTTTTCATGGAAAGGTAAATCGACGATCGCTGTATTTTCATCTATGTACGAATCCATTGCCCCTGAGCGAATTAATGCTGCGTGAGCAAAAACAACTTGCGCGTTTGGGTTGGCTGCCTTGAGTACTGCTGCTGCGCATAACCCATCTAAATCTGAATCTGCAACAATACGTTTGAAATTCGGCAAACCTGCCAACTCCAACACCCCAGCGCTAACCTCCATCAACCATGCGTAAGCAAAGGTCAGCAATATGTTTTCCTTGTCTAAAGCCAAAAGTGACTTCAATAAAGCCTCCCTACCACTGCACATGGAGACCTCATGCGGAGTTGTACTCGTAAACCTAGGAACGGTATTACTACTTCAATATCCGCAAGGGCATTGGGATTTTCCAAAGGGGCATGTTGAAGATTCTGATGCTGACCATTTTGAAACAACCAGAAGAGAATTATTAGAAGAAACTGGTATCGAAGAGATCCATTTCGTAGAGGATTTTGTTGAAAGAAGCGAATACACCTATCGTCACAGAGGTAAAGTGAATACCAAACAGGTATACTGGTATCTAGCAGAAACAGAAAGAATTACCGTTACATTATCACATGAGCATCGCGGGCACATGTGGCTCGATTGGGACCAAGCTGAGGACCAATTGACTCATGCAGAAACAAGGAAAATTTTGCAAAATGCACGTGTTCATATGCGCTCACTGGGCAAGGAATAAATGTTAAAGATCATCTAATTGAGAATCGTTTTGTCTCATTTTTTGCAACATATCCGTAATTCCAGATTCTGCTCCCCGCTTACCCAATGGTTGCCATAATGTTTCTTCACCGACTAACATTTTTGATATCCAACGGCTCATAATAAATAGCCAATCGGAAAATCGATTGATGTAGATGAGTGAAATTTTGCTAACTGCGTTTTCTCCCTCTGAATCATTGAGCCGAACCATCTCTCTTTCCAATCTTCTTGTCACAGTTCTAGCGAGATGTAAAGCGGCAACTGGGCCTTCTCCAGTCGGTAAAATAAAACTAGATAAAGGCTCCAAATCTAATAGCCAAGCGTCCATTTCTTCAACCAAGACATCAGATTGTTGTTGACCGATTAAGACCATGTATTGTGGGATTTTTTTTGGGTCGCAAGCCAACTCTCCTCCGAGATCAAACAATTCATTTTGAATCCGCTTCAGTGCTGAAGAAATTACTAACTGAACTCGTTCGATTGTTTTACTACCGCCGCCATCTTCATGCGCTGGTATACGATTAATCTCCATTGCTACAATTCCGAGAACGGCATTTAGTTCATCGCAGCAACCTACGACCTCAAATCTCTGGTCAGATTTACTTCTACGTGAACCATCAACTAATGACGAACTACCGTCATCGCCTCCACCGGTATAGACTCTTGTGATACGAACCATGTCTCGCCCTCAGCCCGACGAGGTCATGCCTCTATGAGTGGTTTTCGGGCGTTGAACCCCGCATCTACAGCGTGATACCATTCAATATCTTCTTCACCCATTGTCCAAGAAAATAACGAAAGGTTCCCATCAACCACTCCATACCATTCCAAACGACCTGGTTCCAAACAAGCTACTCTTGTACCTGTAGATTCCAAGTTATCCGCTGTTTGCTGCCATTGAGAGACAAGTTTTGCCAAGTATTCTGCAATCTCTGAGACATGTTCGTGATTTGGATTTAGAGTTTCTAACAACACTTCTAGTTCTTCACATAGATCGTGAGCCTCATCATTCATTACTTGTAAATCAATTAACAATTTTGATGCGAGTGGTAAAGATTCTCTAGCACCTTCAATGGCGAGGATAATCGCATCACTCGGAAGATGTGCGAGCATAGGGTCGGTGTCAGACAGAGAGGTAATCTCCATTGGACGACCTGAAAACTTTGAAGCATCTATAATTTCAGTCACAGTAGTCCCTTGTTATGACGCTCCTTCAAGTCATCGGCTAATCTCAATGGATAAATGATGGTTTTTGAGATGATTAATTAAGTCACTAAAGAAACATCGGAAATCCATTAATCCAGTTACTATTAATTTCAAACTTCACAAATGGTGCCGTATATCTAAAGGCTCATTCCCGAGATTGGGAACAATGTTAACTGGTCTTAATTTTAGTTTACGGGCCACTTTGACAACTGATAATCCTGCAAGTATAATCCACATGGTTACTTCGATTAGAATCAGGCCAATATACGCCGGACCGATTCCTCCAAGCAAATCAATCGCATCGTATGGAGCACCATAGAAACCAATGAAAAGTGCTTGAGAAAGTATGCTGGATGAAAACCAAATCAATACAGCATACCAAAGCATTCCTCCCATACGGTTTTGTTGTGCATTCCTAAACATCTCAATCCTCAATATATAATTAGTTGTTAAGCCTCTTAAGTCCTTCGCCTAATTGTGCAATGATAATGCCCCTTATAGGCAAATTAATACATAAAGCGGAAACAAAGTTTCGTAAAGTGTATTTTTTCGGAGAGGGACGAATTATTCTTCTTCCATTAATGCTGGAAGGTTTTTTGCAGCGATTGGGTCAATTAATTTCAAGTATTGGTGGATTGCTTCTATCCATTCTTTTGCTACTGCTTTCTCGCCTCCAACATCTACAAGTGAGTCTAGCCATTTATCTGCTTCTTCTACATCTTGCATGAAAAGATAGATTCTGTGAAGTGCCAAATATGCCATCGGATTGAGATGCTCTTCATCTGCATCCCATCCCTTTTCGAAACAATATATCGCTCCATGTGATCCCGATAGTTGCCCACGCTGTAAAGCGACCATGCCCGCTTGCGACCATGCGAGTGGTAGACGCCCAATCAACAACCCTCTGAAAACAAGCCAAGTTTGGATTCCTGTTAGAATAACAAGAGAAAAGAATCCGGCCCATTGCTCGCTTAAGGACAAATCTGGCCATGTCTGAATAATCAATCCGGTCATGCCTACGCAGAACATGAAACCGGCCATTGGCGCGATGAGAACTTCTCTGCGAGTAACCATCATGTGATGTACTCCTGCAACTATTCCAAAGGCACCTAGGAAAGCAAGGGTCGCTAAATGTCCTGAAACTGCTACTGGGTGAGGTGCAGATTGGCCAATAAAAAATGCAAAGGCAATCAGTAATGTTAGTGTTCCAAAACGCCTACTTGGTGTTGGGAAAGGTTGTCTTCTACTACCTAAGACGAGTATTAATCCTATTACTGCCTCAAATACAATCAGCAGCCAACGCATATCCGATTCGCTAGCGAATATCATCTTCTGCCCCAACCCAACCAAATGGCCTGTGTTTTTCACCCTATGCTTTGTGATATCCGCTACCACGATTTATTTCTGTGGCCCGATATAATTGTTCAAGCAATAGAACCGATGCCAATTCATGAGGGAATGTCATCAAAGATAGTGAGATTCTAGCGATTTTCTGTGTTTTTCCGCTCTTTGGCCATCCATCGAATGGCCCGATTGCTAGATGCGTGTCTTGACCTTGTAATGCCCATTCTTTGCATAAAATTGCCAATTGTTCGGAAGTATATTGGCTTCCTCCTTCGTCTAATAAAATCAAGATCCCTTGCTTTGATTGCAATTGTTGCAAATAATCATCAACGCTTAATTTTTCACTATGCACCTCAATCTTTATTCCCCGTGGCAATATTCTCTCGCTGTAGTTTTGGATTGAGGAAGTCATGGACTTATCTTTTGATTTGCCGTGAAAGTGAACTACAATCCTGCCCATAGATATGCCAAAGTGTTTGGGCACATGGCTTCATCGCATGATTTACTTGAATGGTTGTTATGAAGTTGATTGTTAGGGTTTTTACACAAGCCTCAAGTTTAGGAGGGGAGAGGGCAAGTTATGGGATGGTGGCCGTTCGCAAAGAAAACAGCAAAGCGCGTCATCAATGACCCGTTATTGAAAGATAATCGGACCTGGATTAGTGAATTGCGAGACCTTTGTGAAATGAATTTTGATACTCCAGAAGAGGCACGCCGGCAGATCCGCCATAGACAGGTTGAATGGCGTAATAGTTGCACTGAAGGTATCTTGACAAAAGCAAATCTGGAAGGATTGGAAAGCCGTGCTTTTCACCTTCTAACATGTGATGATTCAGAATGGATGCGGTGGTTGGATGACTTGGATTTCTGGAAGCCCGGTTGGAAACCCGTAACGGATAATACAAACGAGGATTGAAGAAGGAGAGCGATAGCCCCAAACACATGGGTAATCCGACTGTACACTTGTTGTACACTTGTCCATTTAGTTGGAAAATACGTGGCTTAATCGATTATATTGGGCTCGATGTTGATTACATTGGTATCAATGGGCTAAGGGCAAAAAAGGAACTAGCTTTTGTTGAAGATTGGAACAAAGTCCCAGTCTTAACCGACTCTGATGGCTCTATCCATTACGATTCCACTCCGATGATGTTCTATCTTGATGAAAAGTATAATTCCTCTAAATTAGCGACAATGGGCGATCTTGCACGACGCGATGAATGGTTGCAATGGGTTGATACAAAAATGTCTAAGGCAACGATTCCTATATTGTATGGCGGATTATTTTCAGCCCTCCAAACTACTGTTCGGGTTTCAAAACTAGAAAAGTTTGGCTTCTTTTCTAGACGCCTGTATGCATGGGCTGGATTCCCAATAATGTGGGGATTTATCGCTCGTTCAAGAGTGAAGAAAGATGGACGCACACCCAAGCAATTATGGCACGACCTTCTTAGCGAATTCACATCATCTCACAACGGAGATTTCTTTTCAGGAGATTCTCCCGACCTCGTTGACTTTGCTGCGTTTGGCTATATGCGCTCTATCTCACCCTTCCCTCAGTTTTCAAAATTGGAAGACCATAAAGCTGGAATGGCTTGGTATAATCGCATGATGGCGACTATTCAATGAGGTGTAGAATTGCCAATAATTAACCTGCTCGGACTAGAGTTTGAGACGGTTGATGCGGATAGCATCTTTGTTGGCACTGACAAAGGCGGTTGGGTATATTCTGGCCAAAGACCAAGACATGAAGTAGAATGTCCTAAATTTTATATTCTTAAAAAGCCAATTTCAAGAAGACAAATAGCAATCTTACTAAACGGCCCAGAGCCTGATGAAAGACCTGATGAACTGATGGAAGGTATTGATGGCTCAGCATTGAAAGAAATCCTTTCACATGCAAATAGTAGCCTACAAAAGTTGGCTGATTCCACTTTGGATGATAATTATGATTGGGAAGTTCGTTGCCCAAGTGAAGGAGAATGGAGGATTGCACATCAACAAATCACCTTGAATTATCCTGCTAAAAAGGTGGAGATACTCGCTGATTCACCGGCATCAAATTACCGGGGTGCAATGATGGATGGCAGTCCGAGAAAATCACCTGGAATCGGACCTACTGCAGATCACAGAGCGGCTATTGAATCACACCCAACTAAGGATTTGGTTGCACTTTCTTCAATCCCGATGGACAGAAGTTTAGGCGATGTTATTGCCAGATTGGTGATTACCCCTATTAGAAAAGAATCGGGGTTAATGGTTCCCGAGAATGCTGATTTTGCAAAAAATCTTAGAGGAGAAATATTGTGGATGACAATTCTTGGAATCATTCCTTCGTTTACCATCCCGATTTTAAGAGGGATGTCTGATTATGCTGTAAATGGTTGGCCAAATTTGTTATTTGGCGGACTATGCATTGGATTTGTTAGTGGTGCATTTTGGAGACCCCGTAGACCGAGCATCGCCATTAAAGATGTCAAGTGATTATTCTTCTTCTTCAACGTACGCTGTAATCAGTGATTCCCAGTATGAATCTTGGCGGATAGAGTCTGCTGCACAAATTGCAGCCATGTTGACTATATGGCGCACACCATCTTGTCTTGCAACTAGTTGAACTGGCTTATCCATTCCTTCCAAAATTGGTCCTGTCATCTCTGCGTCTCCCAGTTCCTCAAGTAATTTGTAAGCGATATTTGCCGCCGCAAGATTAGGTAAAACAAGTACATTGGCTGGCCCATTAAAGGACATGAATTCGTATTCATCTTGTACTGCCGCATTGAGTGCTGTATCCCCTTGCATTGGCCCGTCTATTGCCAAGGATGGGTCGAGTTCTCTAGCGAGTTCAATCGCTTCTTCAATCCTCTCAGAACGTTGTGCTCTACTGCTACCGAAATTAGAAAACGATAACATTGCAACCTTAGGATCGACACCAAAGCGACGAGCAACCTTTGCGGTTTGAACTGCTATTTCCGCTAATGTCCTACTATCTGGATATACGTTGACAGTAGCATCTGCCAGGAAAATCGTTCTACCTTTGACATTCATCATATAGCATCCAATAATGCAATGCGCGTCATCTGCTGAACCAATCAATTCGATAGTTGGCCTAAGTACGTCGCCATAATTCCTTGAAACTCCTCCAACGAATCCATCAGCATGGCCACTCTTTACCATTTGACTTGCAAAGTACGGACGGCTCTTCAATAGCCTTGCAGCATCGAGATAGGTCATGCCTTTTCTCTTTCTGTGAGTAAATACAGCCTTTGCGTATTCCCCCTTACGGCGTTTGTCACGGCGCGGGTCATATGATTCATAATCAAAATGCAAACCTAATTCTTCAACCATTGAATCTATTCTCTTCTTTGGCCCGAGCAAAATTGGAACGCAAATTTTCTGTTCTGCCAATTGTGCAGCAGCCTTGATAACTTTCTCATTATCTCCTTCAGGGAATACAATTCTCTTACCCTTTCCACAGACTTGATTGATGACATGGCGCATTACTGAATAAGATAATCCAAAGCGACCTTCCAGTTGTTCTTTGTATTTTTCAATGTCGAAATCTTTGGCTTTAACACCGGTTATTCCTTCATTTACAGCCGCTTGTGCAACCGCACTAGCCTCCCAAATTAATACGCGTCTATCGAACGGTTTTGGAATAATATATTCCGGTCCATATTGCATTGTCGCACCATCATAAGCGGCTGAGATATAATCTGGAACTGGCTCTTTCGCTAATGCTGCAAGCGAATAGGTTGCGGCCATTTTCATACCTTGTGTAATGTCTCTTGCCCTAACATCTAATGCTCCACGGAAAATATATGGGAATCCTAATACGTTATTCACTTGGTTGGGGTAATCAGACCTTCCAGTGGCGATAATCGTATCATCTCTTACTTCAAGAATATCTTCTGGATCTATTTCTGGAGTTGGGTTCGCGAGTGCAAAAATTACCGGTTTAGCAGCCATTGATGCCACCATTTCCTTAGACACCAGTCCACCTCTAGATAATCCTAGCATCATATCAGCTCCTTTCAATGCATCTGCTAAATCTCCACCTTTGATATCGTGTGCGAATGTTGCTTTGAATTCATTTAGTTCTCCAGCATCTAGACGCTTTTTTGTCACAATACCCTGGCTATCTACCATTAAGATGTTTTCATTTTTGACACCGACTGCAACATAATGGTTGGCACAAGCAATTGCACTTGCACCAGCACCGATAACAACAACTTTGATTTTTGATACTTCTTTTCCTTGTAATTCGACTGCGTTTAGCATTGCTGCTGCGGAAATAATTGCAGTTCCGTGTTGATCGTCATGCATAACTGGAATATCTGTTGCTTCTGCAATTCGTCGTTCGATTTCAAAGCATTCGGGTGCTTTGATATCTTCAAGATTAATACCACCGAATGTTTTTGCAATGTTACAAACTGTATTGATGAACTCTTCGGGGTCTTCTGTATCAACTTCAATATCAAAAACATCGATATCTGCGAATGTTTTCAATAACAATCCTTTACCCTCCATGACTGGTTTACTGGCTAATGCACCAATATTTCCAAGTCCTAATACTGCTGTACCGTTTGAAATTACTGCAACTAAATTACCTTTAGAGGTATATTTGTACGCATCTTCAGGATTCTTTTCAATCTCCAAACAGGGGTAGGCTACACCAGGTGAATAAGCTAAACTCAACTCGTATGCAGTTGAATGTGGTTTAGTAGGTACAACCTTAATTTTTCCACGCGGTTCTAATTCGTGATATTCTAACGCTTCTTGGCGCAACCTGCGCTCTCTTTTCTCGCGTACCATTTGGTTCCCCTTCGTGTTGTGAGTGCGTCTGTGGTTTGAGTGTTTGTGTTTTTATTACAAATTATTGAAGTTCTGTAACCAAAAGAATCTAGCGGGATTGTGGCTAAAGGCAATAATAGTGGTTGAAATGATGATTATTAAGTTCACATCTAAGGGCCGCGTTCAAATACTGTAAAAGTCGCCTCACATCTATGTCCCATTATACCAAGTCGGCCAAGGCGTCTCGCAGTGCCAGCCAAGCAATCTCACTTGTGTTGATAATGTTGCTATCTAGTCTGGCCCCTATACTGGCATCTCCTGTTGTTTCTGCACATGGAGTGAAGGATGGTGCGATATGGCCAACGGAGGGACACAACGACACTGGTTGGGTTCAACTCAACACCGTCGGCGCTGGAGTAACTCCGGGCGCTCAAGGGACGACTGAATGGCAATTGGAGTTTGCCCCTGGCGCAGATTTGTCAAATGTTTCCTTGCAATTAAGAGTAAATGGTAGCGATGGTTTACTAATTGAGGAACCGATTCTTACCGCTTCTGATATCGGCATTAACTTGTTTGATTGGAGAGGACTTGGGATGTTTGGTTCAAGCGATTTCTTTGATGGTTCCAACCCACATTCCAGCCGATTGAACCCAAATAGTGACACCGGCGCGGGGTGGACTCTGCCAAGCGATGCTGAAATTACAGAATTGGTATTTGAGGCCTTAGCACCTGCCGACCCCGCTGTATCTTTTGAACCAATAAATCTCGATATCAGAGCCAATGCAATACACCCTGACGATGGTAGGATGATGGTTGGTGTTACAAATTCAGTTGTTGTATTAGATGCAAATAATGATCCACGAATAATCGATATCATCACATTTGAAAATGCTAGTTCAATTCTTGATATAGCCGTGGATGAAGTTAATCGCTACCTGATAGTCCTCACCGATACAGATGGGATACATTTCTTGAACTTAGACGACAGCTCTCTAGCAATGGTCGTTTCTGCACCGGCCGTTACCGATTCATATCAAACAAAATTGCTTACACTAAATGGAAACTTATTCATGGCAGGGTATGGGGGATTATTCGAATATGATTATAGCGCTAACTCTTGGCAAAACCTAGTAGATTCTAATGATACTAATTGGAATAGTGGATTCTCAATTGACATGATTGAGCACAATGGAATAATCTATGTCAGTTCATGGGAGAATGGTATCAATCGATGGGACATATCTTCCGCTACTTCCCTTTCTACTTGGACCACTGCAAATGTATTACATTCAGATTATATTTGGTCGATTACAGTCACTAATAACCAAATATTATTCGGCTCATATGATAACGGAGTAGCACGCTTTGATTGGAATTCTAATTTCTGGTTGAGCACTTGGAATTCTGCAAATTGGCTCGGTGCTGATGATATTTGGGGCGTTGAATCAATTGGCGACCAATTGCTAATCTTGAGCGGGGCAAATGTCCATTATTACAATACTACAAGTGGAGTTTTCGGAACCACTGACACATTGTCAAATTACGGCATCTATGCGGGCAGATCGATGTTTACTTGGCCTTCAGGTGGCTCTCGCGCACCGATGAGTGATACAATTTTATTAACCGATTATACTGGTAAAATTGTCAAATTAACACCTACTAAATCTACTCGTTACGATGGTCAAATCTCGATCTCAAGCTCACCAAGTTCAGGAGATATGACAAATATTGTTGAGTTGGATAATGTCCTATTCATCACCAATCCTTATGTTTTGGACAGATATGATATCGGGCAATCAAAATGGCTAAGCCCAGTAATTCATGGCATGACTGCGACCTCAATACACACTGATGGAAATAGCATATACATGGGAACTGAAGCCCATGGAATCATCAATTATGCTAAAAATGGTAGCATAATTAATTCATATTCCAATACAAATGGAATGTATAGTAATTCAATCGCAAACTTTGCAATCAATAATGGGATCATAGTCTCTACTCATCAAAGTGGTGGGATAAGTATTATCAATCTTTCATCTGCTTCGATTTTGAGTTATGATTCATCTGATGGCATGGATTCTGATTTCTTAAATGATGTTGCTATTCATCAAGACATTGCTTATATTGGAAGTGAGGATTCTGGAATAATTCGTTATCATATCACTAATGATACATTTCTCTCATCTTGGGTCTCAACTGGCGTTAACGGAGTAGATTACGCTCCTATCGCAGTTGTTGGAGATATACTACATCTAGGACTTTCAGGCTATGGTGTTGCTCGAAAGAACATGGTGACCAATGAAATCTTGCTGCCTCTCACAGAATTTGGCGCAATTGGCGTTCTTCCAAGCGATACCATTTATTCACTCGAAGCAAACGGTAATCTCCTCTACATCGGCACCAACAACGGTGCAATTGAATGGGATGGTAGTTCTTCGACCAATTTTATTAATGGCGGTCAATGGTCAACACGGCCAGCACAATTCTTTGATTTCGTTATTGATGGAGGAGATTTGTATGTTGGAACAAACATTGGAGTTTGTAAATATGTATTGTCAACTATAACTATTGATGATTGCCAAAATGTCCAAGATGGCATGCCAAATTGGGCAGTATATGCCGTCCACTACGATTCTGATTTCGTATATGGTGGAACTCTTTCTGGTGTCGGTTTAATTGATATTACAAATTTTGAACACGATTCAAATTGGGGCGAAGGAAGTCAAAGTGCTACTGCCCCGGTTGAAGTTATCAACACTACTGCATATATCGGCCTTGATGGAATTGGCGTGCTAAGATACGACATCACCAACAATACATGGCTCCCTACTTGGACTGTTAACAACGTATTGGACACAAACGGAATTACTAGTTTGGTGGCCGATATTAGACCTAATCAAATCTGGATTGGAGGCGATGACGGTTTCCAATTGATTGACATTGTCAATGAAACCGAAGAATATGATATTGAAAAAACCAATTCTTTGTATTCTGGAAATGGTGACCCTTATCAATTAATGATTCATGGAGATGTGATGTATTTTCACCAATCTACTCAAAGCGATAGTATTGGAAGAATAAACATCGCAAACTTCACTTCGCTGACCTCACTCGATATTGGAAGTCAATTATCAGAAAATAATGGTGATGTTTACGGGATGAATTTCATTGGTGACACCTTAATGGTTGGATTGGCTTCCGGCCAATGGTGGAATGCAGATGGGTCTGGTGGTATTGCTCAATGGAATGCCAGCAATAATTCATGGGGGCCAAATGTTGAACCTATTGGAGAAATTAACCGAGTGACATCTTACCTTTCATCTGCTGGTAATCATTGGGTTGCCTGGGGCGAAACTAAATTGGATCTTTACAATAATGGCTCTTTAGTTAATTCTTGGGATGATTCTGTATTTGACTTCCCGATAAGAGGAATTGTTGAATTTGATGGTGCGACATTGTTCGCAACTGAAGATGGCGTGGCAAGATATAACGAATCTTCTAATTCTTGGCTAACAACTTGGACTGAGGGTAGTGGATTACCAAATAATGCAGGAGAGAGATTCTATGACATCTGGACAGATGGTACTGAGTTGGTAGTCGGTGGCGCTGAATTCACTGGTTGGGGTGGATTTAGAACTGGTACGATTTCTCACTTAGATAGTACTGGCACTTGGTCTACATTTACTGGTGGACAAAGTGGAATGCCAAATGGATATCCAATTTCTATGACAATGTGTGGTGGATTTCTCAATGTTGCTATGTACAATAATTTCAATGGCGGAATTGCAGTAATCGATTTACAAAATGCTACTGCTGGCACTCATATTTCTGGAACTTCCTTGGAGGATGATACTCCTTCAGCAGTGGCTTGTGATGGAGTTAATACACTTTATATCGCTTATTATGCTGACGATATGCCTGTTTCAAAGTATAGTTATCAAACCGGCACTTGGTTGAATGACATAACTTCTCAAAATCACAATATTCCTTCAGACAGAGTGTGGTGGGATGCAATAAATTATCACGCTGGTAAACTAATTCTAGGACATGGATTGGGTACTTCTGGCAATAATATAATTGGAGGAGGATATTCAGTTATCACTACTTCCGGAACTACTGCTGCTTCTGCAACAGTAATCTCTCAAGGCTCATCTGTTACATCTTTCCAACCATATGGGCAAGGTTGGATTATTGGGCAAGCTGGTGGTACTTCAGGGTATAGCCACGTCGACATAGTATCTTCACAAGGGCAAACTCCTTTGATTAAACTGCCTGGTCTTGTCAGTGGACAAATAACCAGTATCACAGGTAGTGCAACAACTATTTGGGTTACAACCTATGGCCAGTCTCAAGGATTTGGCGTTGCTGGTGGCGCTGGTATTCTTCAAGGAAATCGTAATGCTGATGGCTCTATTGAATGGGATTATGGATGGTCTCTTTCCGCACAATCTCGTGGTAATGATGTTGAATTGATCGGAAATGACCTCTATGTCACCACATATCCTGCAGGATTGTACAAACTAGATATTCAATCTCAACAACTTATCTCCTATACTGGGGCATTGCACAATAACCACTATGGAATGGTGAAAAGTGGAAATGATTTGATTATCGGATTATCTGGACAAGGTAGTTCAATACCTGGTGTACAAGTTTTCAATATTAATTCTCAAACCTTTACACAAGGGAAACTAATTGCCGGACTTCCATCTAATGTGATTAATGGATTTGGCCATACTAGTGACGTCATGTACATCGCTACAAATGGTGGAATCGGTAGGTGGAATTATACTACAAGTGATTGGATGAACCCGATTACCATACTCGAAGGATTACCATCAAACATTGTTGAAGATATATTGGTAGATGGCAATGATATTTGGCTGACTACTCCAAGTGGAGTTGCAAAGTACAACGAGATAACTGGAACCATCACAACGATGACATCACAAAATGGATTATTTGGAACCTCAACTTGGGGCTTAACAATGAAAACCAGTGGTGCCAATTCTACTCTATTCATTTCACATGATGGTAAAAGTACGGAAAGACCTGGGGTTTCCAGTTTTGAAGTTAGTACACCTACATTGATTGATACTCATCGCTTCGACCAAATCCCTTCCAATACTGTTTCCGCATTGGCTGCTGATTGGTGGGGATTACATATCGCCACTGACATCGGCCCAATGACGCATTGGAACGGACAAGTCGGTGAATTTGAAGATGGAATGGCCTCTTGGCAAATAAGCGGATGGCCTATTACGAGTATGCAAAGTGATGGCGATGATGTTTTGGTTATTACCGAACAAGGTGCGGCAATGATCAAAGCACGAACTGCTACACACGCAATAACAAAATCCTGGTTTAAGGTCAATGCTTCAGATGGAGTATTAACTGCTAACAATGTTTGGCTTACCACTGAGAGTGATGGTCTATGGGGCTATGAAAGAACTGCATCTTGGACTGAATTAGACAGATTCGAAATGCGTCGCGCTATGCCACTGAATGCTGGATTTAATATGAAAAATTCTAACATCAGTGAATGGACACATCCGGGTGCTCAAATCCAATTGGTTGATGTTGACAACCCTGTCAAATTAGATTCCACTGCTGGTGCTGTTGGCGCTCATGGTTTGCTATTCCAAAATGTACCTCTAACTTTTACCTCAACTGTTGATGGCGCTGCTACTTGGTCTCGTTCCGTGTCACTGAAGTATAATGCTACAGTTAACTTAACGAGTGATCCTGGACTTGAAAATACAATACAGAATGCTGTTGATAACGGCGTGATGATAAATGGAACTCGTTATGTTACACTAACACTACGTTCACCGAGCAATGGTTCTTTGCAAGCAAGATTAGTTTATGACTATATCAAGTTGGAAACTCCGGTTGAAATGACTAATTTGATCGACAGACCTGATGATGGTGGAGGAGCGGTGATGGCTGATTGGACACTCGTTCATGATGAAGACTTTGCTCGTTACCTAATCTATGTCAATGAAGGTCCATTCGCGACTACTAGCGGCTCAGCACTAACCGAAGCAGACCTTTCTGGAAGAACTGTTGACAAAGCGATTTCATTACATAGCCGCTTGTCAAGTGAAGTTACTACTGCGAATGGAATGCCACTTGTTGACGGAACTGAATATTATGCTGTAATTGTCGTTGAATATAATGACGGTAGATGGGGCCTAATCTCATTACCTATGGGACCAGCAACTCCTACAGATGAAGTCCCAAAATCACCGCTTTGGGCTTCTGCTGGACCGTACGATGGTGGCCAAGATGGGGATTTAGAAGTTGAATGGGCCCGATGTACTGCGCTTGATTTAGCTAGTACTCGCATTTACACAACAACATCAGAGATGACTGATATTTTGGGACTTAGCGTTACTGCTGACCTTCCACCAAGTGAAGGGAATACTACTGTATTATCACTTGACGCTGGTAAACCGTACTGGCTGGGTCTAACTTGTGTAGACGAAGCCGGTCAGGAAGATTGGCAAAATGCTACGATTATTGGACCAGTTGTACCAACTGGGGGATTAAACGATAATACAGCGCCTGCTAAATTAGAAAATGTCTCTGCAATAGATACTCCAGATGATGATGGAGGAAGAATTACCATTTCATGGGACATTAGTGCTGATGAGGATTGTACTTTCTATGCCATCTTTATGATGATGGTAGAAGATGATGAGATTGATGAAGAGGTTCTGTTGCCGAACAATGTTAATTCCTTCACCCAAACGGCTATCATAAATGACTGTGCTGAAAACTCAACAGTAGTATCCAGTATGGATGGAGTTGATCTACAAGATGGTCAACTTTATTGGGTTGGCGTTGTTGCTTACGATGATTGGTTAAATGCTAACTTGGATGATGTCGATGTTGTCGGTGTTACACCGTTTAGAAACACGGTTGGTTCAGGCTCAGCACCGAGTCGGATTGGTATAATCAATGCCTTTGACCATGCTGAAGATGATGGAACTGCAATAGATGTTGTTTGGTCAATTTCTGATGCTGATGATTTTTCCCACTACATTGTATGGGTAGCGGATAAACCTGTTACAGACCTCTCGACACTATGGGCTGCAAGAGGTGATGACTCTACAACCTGTGCCTGTTTGAAAGTAAATAAGCAATGGATTGATGAAGATAAGAACCCTATTGAAATCACCATGAGTACTGCGCTATACGGCGGAGATTCTCTGCTAGAAACTGTTCCGAAATCAATTATGCCTGATGTTGAATTATATGTCACCGTCACTGTTCATGATATCAAAGGAAATGTATTCCTTACCGATTTGGTTCAAGCAACCGTTACTCCGATTGATAACTTGAATGACGATATTGCACCAGATAGATTACAAGACTTGAGATTATTTGACAGGCCTGCTGATGATGGAACTGCACTATTACTAGACTTTAATTTGTCTGATGATGGTGATGTAAAATCATATGCAATCTATGCAGCGACTTGGCAATTCACTTCTGTTAGCACTGGAGGAGATGGTCCAATCGCTCCAATCGCTACTTTATCGAGAACTCCACAATTGCCTCTGTCTATCAAATTGACCGCTGGCGATACACCTGTGGTTCCTGGACAGACGGTTTGGGTCGCAGTAGTGGTAATAGACTCATCAGGAAATTCCTTTGAAGATGATTTAGTTGTGGTAAGTGCTGCATCTTTTGATGATGGAGTTACTGATATGGGCTCTCATCTACCAGAGATTATTGGAATTAGTTTAGCATGGAATGAAGAAGTAAATATTCTAGTTCAGTGGCAACATTCCTCATCTTCTTCAGTTAGAGGATATCAAATTTATATCTCCTCTGAAGAATACTCAAATACTGATGATGCCATATTAGTCGGCGAAGTAAAGGCAACTAATACGTTCCTAATAACTCAAAATGGATTCGAGGATCTTGTGAATAA
>Ga0209502_10000535_pt1 | contig 40233 bp, 49 predicted proteins | sample ArcticOcean_MG_C_10_FD_187442 | JGI IMG/M metagenome (GOLD analysis project Ga0209502, IMG submission 187442) | Marine microbial communities from western Arctic Ocean - ArcticOcean_MG_CB11_90 (SPAdes) (version 2) | ecosystem: Environmental > Aquatic > Marine > Oceanic | place: Arctic Ocean... | reverse complement strand
CGAGGCCATTGTGTCTCGGCTTACTTGTCTCTGAAGAATATGAAAATGTATTTTAGGCCAGTAGCTCAATTGGTAGAGTACCGGTCTCCAAAACCGGGGGTTGTGGGTTCGAGACCCTCCTGGCCTGCCAATTTAACTTGATACTGAAAAAGGGAATTTATGAGTAATGGATCTGCATCAAAATCTATAGATAACCTCAAGTGGCTTATTGCCCTTTTGGTATTTAGTGCAGCTGTAGTTGGTAATGGCTATTTCAGTGAAGTAGCTTTTCTTTACAGAGTATTATGTGTTGTATTTTTATTTATAGTTGGACTCGGTGTATTATCCGTCACAACTTTTGGCTCTAATGCAATAACACTCATGAAGGAATCAAGAAAAGAGATAAGGAAAGTTGTTTGGCCAACTAGAATGGAAACAACTCAAACATTTTTAGTGGTTTTTAGTTCAATTGTTATTTTATGTTTATTTTTCTGGGCTTTAGAATCTCTCTTAAGCTTTTTAACTAAATTGGTATTGGGATAGGATTATGGATTGGTATGTAATACAAGCTTATTCCGGATACGAACAAAAAGTTAAAATTGCTTTGGAAGAAAAGATTGAGTTAAATAATCTTTCAGAAAAATTTGGTGAAATACTTATCCCTACAGAAACTGTTGTTGAGTTAAAAGCTGGTCAAAAGAAAACTACAGAAAGAAAGTTTTTCCCAGGATATATTTTAATTCAAATGCTTTTAGAGGATGATTCATGGCAGTTGGTTCAATCAACACCTAGAATATCTGGCTTTGTTGGTGGAACTAAAGTCAGACCTCTTCCAATATCCGAAGACGAAGTAAATAACATTGTAAATAGAATTGAAGTTGGTGAAGATGCCCCGGCTCCTAAGACTTTATTCGAACCAGGTGAAGTTATAAGAGTTTGCGACGGACCATTTAATGACTTTAATGGTGTTGTTGAAAGCGTTGATTATGAAAGAAATAAAGTAAAAGTAGCGGTACAGATTTTAGGTAGATCCACAGCAGTTGATCTAGAGTTTATGCAAATAGAGAAAACATAATGGCAAAAAAAATAGCAAGCGTTCTTAAATTACAAATTCCTGCCGGCGGAGCTAATCCAAGCCCTCCTGTCGGTCCTGCGCTAGGACAGGCTGGAGTCAATATAATGGATTTTTGTAATGCATTTAATGCTGAAACGCAAAATGCTGAAAAAGGAATGCCTTTACCTGTTGTTATATCTGTATTCGAAGATAAGTCATTTACTTTTGTAGTAAAAACTCCACCTGCAGCTGCGTTAATTAAAAAAGTTTTGGGTATTACAAAAGGAAGCGGCGAGCCTAATAAAGAGAAAGTTGGAAAACTAACAAGAGCGCAGTTAGAAGATATTGCAAAGCAAAAAGAACCTGATCTTAATTCAAATGATATAGATGCAGCAGTTAAAATTATAGCTGGAACAGCTAGAAGCATGGGAGTAGAGGTAGAGCTATGAGTAAAGTAACAAAAAAACAAAAAATTATTCTTGAAAAAGTAAATCCAGAGCAAAGTTACTCTATAGCTGAGGCTTTAGATATTATGCAATCTGTAAAATCTTCAAAATTTGAAGAGTCTATTGATATTGCTATCAGACTGGGTGTAGATCCAACTAAATCTGATCAAAATGTTAGAGGGGCTGTAACCCTTCCAAATAGTTTAGGTAATCAGGTTTCTGTTGCTGTTTTTGCTGATGGTGAGCAAGCAGAGGCTGCAAAAGCAGCTGGTGCTGATCACGTTGGAATGGATGACCTGGCTGAGAAATTTTCTAAAGAAGAGATTTCAGTTGATGTAGTTATCTCTACAAATGATGCAATGAAGGTTGTTGGTAAATTAGGACAAGTATTAGGACCTAAGGGATTAATGCCAAATCCTAAAACCGGAACTGTTTCAGATGATGTGGCAACTGCTATTAATAATGTTAAAGCCGGACAGGTAAGATTCAGAACAGATAAAAATGGAATCATTCACGGAAGCATTGGAAAGGTATCATTTGATGTTACTAAGCTTCAAACAAATGCATCTGCTTTAATAGAAGAATTAAAAAAATTAAAACCCGCATCGGCTAAGGGTATTTTTATAGGTAGCATTGCTTTAAGTAGCACTATGGGACCTGGTATAAAAATACACTCATCTGAGCTGGTATAAGTTTTAGTAATATAAGAAATTATATTGCTAGATAGTTGCGTTTAACGCAGCCGTCAAAGACCGTAGGTGTCGAAAGACTTAATTTCCTACGTAGGTGGTGTTCAAATTGTAATTTCGCAATTTGTCGCCGAATAGCCGAAAGGCTTAAACAGGAGAATTGCTGTGGCGTTATCGAAAAGTGAAAAAGAAAGAATAGTTGGAGAAGTTAAAGAGGTTGCATCTACTGCATCATCTTTAGTTATTTCAGATGCAAGGGGCCTTAAGGTTACTGAGTTATCTGAAGTAAGACAAAAAGCTACTCAAGCTGGAATACATATCCAAATAATTAAGAATTCTCTTGCTAAGTTAGCATTTGAAGGCACTGATTTTGGTTGTTCCGACGAGGTCCTGGTGGGGCCGTCATTATTTGCTTTTTCTTTTGAAGAGCCAGGTGCAGCAGCTAAATTGCTTAAAACATATGCTAAAAACTTTGATGCTTTAGAGATCAAAGCTTTAGTTGTTGAAGGACAATTACTTAGTGGAGACCAGATAGATATTCTTGCTAGTCTTCCATCTAAGGATGAGGCATATGGCCTTATCGCAAATGTGTTGCAAGCTCCAATCAGTAAATTTGCTACTTTATTAAATGAAGTGCCAAGTAAGCTGGCTAGGGTTTTATCAGCAGTTCAAGACAAAAAACAGGCATCTGCCTAAATTATAAGGAGAATTAGAATGGCAACTAGTAAAGAAGATATTTTAAAAACCATAGAAGAAATGTCAGTAATGGATCTTGTAGATCTTATTTCTGCTATTGAAGAAAAGTTTGGTGTTACAGCCGCCGCAGCAGTTGCAGCAGCACCAGCAGCAGGCGGAGCAGATGCTCCAGCAGCTGAAGAGCAAAGTGCTTTTGATGTGGTATTAACTGCAGCAGGAGCTCAAAAAGTTCAAGTAATTAAAGCGGTAAGAGCTATCACTGGACTTGGATTAAAAGAAGCTAAAGATATGGTTGATGGCGCGCCAACTACTGTAAAAGAAGGTGCAAGCAAGGATGATGCAACGGCAATGGTTACTCAGTTAATCGAAGCAGGCGCAACAGCTGAAGCTAAATAGAACTATTAACATATAAATATTAAAAAAAAGGCGCATTTATGTCATACAGTTACACAGAAAAGAAAAGAATAAGAAAAAACTTTGGTACTTTTAAAAAGGTAATGGATCTGCCTAACCTTGTTGAAACTCAAACTAAATCTTATTCTGAATTTTTGCAGGCTGATACGGCACCTGAGGCAAGAAAAAAACAAGGACTCGAAGAAGTTTTTAAATCTTTATTTCCTATTAAAAGTGTTTCAGGTAATGCTGCTCTTGAGTATGTCTCTTATGAGCTCGGTAAGAATACCTATGATGTTCAAGAATGTCTTGTTCAAGGGTTATCTTACTCAGCTCCATTAAGAATTAAAGTTAAATTAGTCATATACGATAGAGAGTCAAATTTTAAAGAAGTTAAGGATATAAAAGAAGGCGAAGTATTTATGGGCGAAGTCCCATTAATGACCGATGACGCATCTTTCGTTGTCAACGGAACAGAAAGGGTTGTTGTAGCTCAGCTTCATAGATCGCCTGGTGTTTTTTATGATCATGATAAAGGGAAAACTCACTCTTCTGGAAAGGTTTTATATTCTGCAAGGGTAATTCCTTACAGAGGCTCATGGCTTGATTTTGAATTTGATCCTAAGGATATTTTATTTAGTAGAATTGACAGAAGAAGAAAGATACCTGCAACTATTATGCTAAGAGCATTGGATATGGGTACTGAAGAAATTTTATCAAGATTTTATGAAGAAGACTTCTTCACCCTTGATAAGGAAACTGTAAAGCTTGCTCTTATCCCAGAGAGATTAAGAGGCGAGACTTTATCAGTTGATATTAAAGTTAAAAGTAAGGTTTATGTCGAAGCCGGAAAGAGAATCACAGCTAGGCATATTAAAGAATTATCTAGCTCTAAAGTGAGCGAGATAACTCTTTCTGAAGAATATTTAATTGGAAAGGTTTTATCAAAAGACATTTTTAATAAAGAGACTGGAGAAATTTTATTTTCTGCTAATACAGAAATAGATATGACAGTCCTAGAGTCACTTAAAGAAAATAAGATTGTTGAAATTAAGTGTCTTTTCATTAATGAATTAGATAAAGGTCCATACATTTCTAATACACTTAGAACAGACCCAACCTCAAACAGGCTTGAAGCCTTAGTAGAGATATATAGAATGATGAGACCTGGCGAGCCGCCAACCAAGGATTCCGCTGAAACATTATTTAATAATCTCTTCTTTAATGAAGAAAGATATGACCTTTCTGAAGTTGGAAGAATGAAATTTAATAGGCGTCTAAAATTAGACGGTGAGAAAGATAGTCCTCATACCTTAGACAAAGAAGACATTATTGAGGTAATGAAAGGAATCGTAAATATTAGAGATGGTCATGATATTGTTGATGATATTGATCACCTTGGAAATAGAAGAGTAAGATCAGTTGGAGAAATGACCGCTAACCAATTTAGAGTAGGTTTAATAAGGGTAGAAAGAGCGGTTAGAGAAAGATTAAGTATGGCTGAAGCAGATGAGTTAGGTCCGCAAGATTTGATTAATGCAAAACCAGTAACAGCTGCTATCAAAGAGTTCTTTGGCTCAAGTCAGTTATCTCAGTTTATGGATCAAAATAATCCACTATCTGAAATTACTCATAAAAGAAGAGTTTCTGCTTTAGGACCGGGCGGTTTAACACGAGAAAGAGCAGGGTTTGAAGTTAGGGATGTTCACCCAACTCATTATGGGAGAGTCTGCCCAATTGAGACTCCGGAAGGACCAAATATTGGCCTTATTAACTCTTTTGCATCATATTCAAGAACAAATCAGTATGGTTTTATTGAAACTCCATATAGAAAAGTTAAGAATGGAAAAGTCACTGATGAAATCATTTACTTATCTGCAATTGACGAGTCAGAGTATGTTATTGCTCAGGCTAGTGTTACTTTAGATAAAGATAATAAATTTGTTGATGATCTTGTAGCTGTAAGGCATGCAAGTGAGTTTGAGTTGATGTCTCCAGAAAGAGTTGATCTCATGGATGTATCACCTCAACAGGTTGTGTCGATTGCTGCTTCACTAATTCCTTTCCTAGAGCATGATGATGCTAACAGGGCGCTAATGGGATCAAATATGCAGCGTCAAGCAGTTCCTGTTCTAAGGGCAGAAAAGCCTCTAGTTGGTACTGGTCTTGAATCTGTTGTAGCTAGAGATTCTGGTGTTTGTATTGTTGCTAAACACTCAGGTGTTGTTGAGAATGTTGATGCAGCTAGAATCGTTGTTAGGGTTACAGACAAAAAAGCAAAATCAGCTGCTGATGTTTACAATCTTATTAAATACACTAGGTCAAATCAAAATACGTGCATAAATCAAAAACCAATTGTTAGAGTTGGTGATGTTGTAAAAACTGGCGATGTTCTTGCAGACGGCCCTTCAATTGATAATGGAGAGCTTGCATTAGGTCAAAATATTAGGATCGCATTTATGCCTTGGAACGGCTATAACTTTGAGGATTCAATATTAATATCTGAAAAAGTTGCAAGAGAGGATAGATTTACATCAATCCACATTCAAGAAATCGTTTGCGTTGCTCGTGATACAAAACTTGGATCAGAAGAAATTACTGCTGATATTCCAAATGTTGGAGAAGGATCTCTAAATAAACTAGATGAGTGTGGGATGGTTTATGTTGGAGCAGAGGTAGACCCAGGCGATATATTGGTTGGTAAAATTACCCCTAAAGGAGAAACCCAATTATCACCAGAAGAAAAACTATTAAGAGCAATTTTTGGTGAAAAAGCATCTGATGTAAAAGATACATCCCAAAGAGCAAGTTCAAAAGGAACGGTAATTGGTGTTGAGGTCTTTACTAGAGATGGCGTTGAGAAAGATCTAAGAACTCAAGCAATTGAACAAGATCATTTAGATGAAACTAAGAAAAATTCAGATGATGAAGCTTCTGTCGTTGAACAAGCCACTAAGACAAGATTGAGTGAACTTCTTAAAGGTAAGAAGGCAATTAAAGGAAACGGTTTGAAAAAGGGCGACCTTCTTTCAGATGAGTTGCTAGAGTCACTTGTCCTTAATAACATATTCTCAATCAGGACTGCTGAAGATAGTACTAATGATGTAATTGAAGATACGGAAAAAAGCTACAACGCATATATAAAAGATATTAAGGCTAGATACGAAGCTAAAAGAGCTAAGATTATTCGAGGTCATGACCTCGCACCTGGGGTCATTAAAATTGTTAAAGTTTATTTAGCTATAAAGAGGAGAATTCAGCCAGGTGATAAGATGGCAGGCCGTCATGGTAATAAGGGTGTTATTTCAGAAATCATGCCTGTTGAAGATATGCCTTATGATGTAAATGGAGATCCTGTTGATATAGTATTGAACCCACTTGGTGTTCCGTCTAGGATGAACGTTGGACAGATTTTAGAAACTCATATGGGTTGTGCTGCAAAAGGTATTGGTAAAAAAATTGACAATATGTTGAAAGCCAACGCGAAGCCAGCAGAGCTTAAAGACTACTTAGACAAGTTATACAACACCAATGCAGCTAATAAAGAGGATATAAATTCTTTTAATAATGCTGAAATACTTGAACTTGCTAATAATCTTAGGGATGGACTTCCGATAGCTACGCCAGTGTTTGATGGAGCAAAGGAGAGCGAAGTTAAAGACTTATTAAAATTAGCAGACCTTCCAGAATCTGGTCAATTTACTTTATATGATGGCAGAACAGGGACTCAGTTTGATAGACCTGTAACTGTGGGTTATATGTATATTATTAAACTAAATCATTTAGTTGACGACAAAATGCATGCAAGGTCTACAGGCTCATATAGCTTAGTTACTCAGCAACCATTAGGTGGTAAAGCTCAATTTGGTGGCCAGAGATTTGGTGAAATGGAAGTTTGGGCATTAGAGGCTTATGGAGCCTCATACACTCTTCAAGAAATGTTAACAGTTAAATCTGATGACGTAGCTGGAAGGACGAAGATGTATAAAAATATTGTTGCCGGAAAATATGAAATGGATGCCTCTATACCGGAATCATTTAATGTTCTTAGTAAAGAAATTAAATCATTAGGAATTAACCTCGAATTAGATTCAGAAAACTAGGAGATAAAATTGAGAGACTTATTAAATTCATTGAAACAAGGGCAGGATGGTTTCACTACCATTTCTGCAGGGCTAGCTTCTCCTCAAGTAATTAAATCTTGGTCGTTTGGCGAGGTTAAAAAACCTGAGACTATAAACTATAGAACTTTTAAACCAGAAAGAGATGGTTTATTTTGCTCAAAAATATTTGGACCTATAAAGGATTACGAATGTATCTGTGGTAAATATAAGCGAATGAAGCATAGAGGGGTTGTTTGTGAGAAATGTGGAGTAGAGGTAACTCTTGCCAAGGTTAGAAGAGAAAGAATGGGCCATATTGACTTAGCAGCACCAGTTGCTCATATTTGGTTTCTTAAATCTTTACCATCAAGAATAGGGCTTCTATTAAATACAACTCTAAGAGAAATAGAGAGAGTTTTATACTTTGAAAGCTACATAGTCACAGATCCTGGGCTTACTGAATTAGAAAAAGGTCAAATCTTGACAGAAGAAGAGTGGGTTGAAAAGTATGAAGAGTTCGGTGACGAATTCTCTGCTGGAATGGGTGCTGAAGCTGTTCAAGTTTTACTTGAAGAGCTTGATATCAATGATGAAATAAGAATCATAAGAGAAGAAATTCCTCAAACTAACTCAGAAACAAAGTTAAAAAAACTTTCTAAAAGATTAAAGCTGTTAGAAGCGTTTAATGAATCTGGAAATAGACCTGAATGGATGGTGATGAATGTATTGCCAGTTCTACCGCCAGACTTAAGACCTTTAGTACCTCTTGAAGGTGGAAGATTCGCAACTTCAGATCTAAATGACTTATATAGAAGAGTTATTAATAGAAATAACAGACTAAAAAGACTTCTTGAATTAAGTGCTCCTGAAATCATTGTAAGAAATGAAAAAAGAATGCTCCAAGAGTCTGTAGATGCATTACTTGATAACGGAAGAAGAGGAAGAGTTATTACCGGTACCAATAAAAGACCATTAAAATCTCTTGCGGATATGATTAAAGGTAAGGGCGGTAGATTTAGACAAAACCTTCTTGGTAAAAGGGTTGATTATTCAGGAAGATCTGTAATTGTTTCAGGTCCTACACTTAGATTACATCAGTGTGGATTACCTAAGAAAATGGCACTTGAGCTATTTAAACCTTTTGTATATGGAAAATTAGAAGAAAGAGAATTAGCTACTACTATTAAAGCTGCTAAGAAATTAGTAGAAAGAGAAACTCCTGAAGTTTGGGAAGTTCTTGAAGATGTTATTAGAGAGCATCCAGTAATGCTTAATAGAGCCCCTACATTACATAGATTAGGCTTACAAGCCTTTGAACCAAAACTTATAGAAGGAAAAGCTATCCAACTTCATCCTTTGGTCTGTGTTGCATTTAATGCTGATTTTGATGGTGACCAAATGGCTGTTCACGTTCCTTTAACCTTGGAAGCGCAGCTTGAAGCAAGAGCCTTAATGATGTCTACAAATAATATCCTATCACCAGCTGATGGATCTCCAGTAATCAGTCCAACTCAAGATATTGTTTTAGGTCTTTATTATATGACTCGTGATAACGCTAGTGCTACTGGTGGAGGAAGAGTGTTCAGTGATCCTGATGAAGTTTTAAGAGCTTTTGGAACTGAGACATTAAAAGTTCACTCTCCAGTTAAAGTAAGAATTAAAGATGCAGATGGCGAAACATCTATTCATGAATCTACTGTTGGAAGAGTTTTAATATGGAGAATAACTCCAATAGAAGTTGGATTTGAAAACATAAATAAAGTCCTAAATAAAAAATTAATTTCTAAATTAGTGGATATTTCATACAGAAAATCAGGTCTTAAAAAGACTGTTATTTTTGCTGACCAACTTATGTACTTAGGTTTTGATTTTTCAACAAGATCAGGTTCTTCTATTGGGGTTAATGATTTTGTTATTCCGGATGAAAAATCAAAAATTATTGAAACCTCTGAAAAAGAAGTTAAGGCTATTGAAAAGCAATTTAATTCAGGCCTAGTTACTAGAGGGGAAAGATATAACAAGGTTATTGATATCTGGTCCAGGGCTAATGAGCAAGTAGCAAAAGCCATGATGGAAAAAATTAGTGTGGAAATAGCTATTACTCCTGATGGAAAAAAAGTAGAACAATCTTCATTTAACTCCGTATATATATATGCAGATTCAGGTGCCAGGGGATCCCCTGCACAGATAAGACAGCTTTCTGGAATGAGAGGCCTTATGTCTAAACCGGATGGATCTATTATAGAGACACCTATTACTGCTAACTTTAGAGAAGGCTTGTCAGTTCTTCAGTACTTTATCTCGACTCATGGAGCTAGAAAAGGTCTTGCAGATACAGCGCTTAAAACAGCTAACTCAGGTTACTTAACAAGAAGATTGTGCGATGTCTCCATGGATTCTGTTATTAATATTGCTGACTGTGGTACATCTGAGTCAATCACTGTTACATCAATTATTGATGGCGGAGAAATTATTCAAGCACTTACAGATAGAATATTAGGAAGAGTTATTGCAGAGCCTATATTTGATAATGATGGCAAGGAATTATTTGCTAAAGATACTATGCTTGATGAAGATGCTGTTGATAGTATTGATTCATTGAATCTATCTACTTTAAAAGTTAGATCTCCAATGACATGTGAGGCTTCAATTGGAGTTTGTTCATCATGTTATGGAAGAGATTTAGCTAGAGGTCATTTGGTTCATAGAGGAGAAGCGGTCGGTGTTGTAGCCGCTCAGTCTATTGGCGAGCCTGGAACACAGTTAACTATGCGTACTTTCCATATCGGTGGAGCTGCGTCAAGTACATCTGAAGATAATGCAATCTTTAATAAAAACTTAGGTGTTGTTTCATTCTCAGAAGAAATGAAAACAGTTACTAATAAAGATAAGCTTGAGGTTGTAGTTTCAAGAAATGGTATGGCGACTATTACAGAGCCTAACGGTAAAATAACTGAACAATATAAAGTTCCTTATGGCGCTACTTTAGAAGTTAAAAATAATGCTGATCTTAAGATCGGTACTAAAGTTGCCTCTTGGGATCCATACACACGTCCAATTATTGCTGAAGCATCTGGAAAAATTAAATTTATTGATATTGAAGATGGAGTTACTGTTAGAGAGCAAATGGATGAGCTAACCGGACTTTCTAGTATTGAAATCATCGATGTATCAGATAGACCAACTACAGGAAGAGAATTGGCACCTAAAGTGCAAATTGTCGATTCCAAAGGTAAACCAGTAATAATCGGTGAGTTTAAAGTTCCTGCCGAATACCCATTACCAGCAGGCGGACTAGTTAACTTAAGAAATGGTCAAAAACTAACAGCTGGTGAGGTTATTGCTAGAATGCCTTTAGTTGCATCAAAAACTAAAGATATTACAGGTGGACTTCCTAGAGTTGCAGATTTATTTGAGGCTAGAAAGCCAAAAGATGCATCTGTTCTATCAGAAGAAACGGGTATTATTTCTTTTGGAAAAGAAACAAAAGGTAAAATTAGGCTTGTTATTACTCCTGAAGGAGCTACTAAGAAAGCTCAAAATACTGAAATGTTAATTCCAAAACACAGAACGTTATCTGTATTTGAAGGGGAGAGAATTTCTAAAGGAGATATTATTTCTGATGGCCCATATAGCCCTCATGATATTTTAAGGCTTAAAGGAATTCCCGCTCTTACAAACTTTATTGTTAATGAAATACAGGATGTTTATAGACTGCAAGGTGTATCAATTAATGACAAGCATATTGAAACGATATTAAGGCAGATGTTAAGAAAAGCATTAATCATAGATGGTTGTGATACTAAATTCATCCAAGGCGATGTGGTTAGCTATGCAGAACTCAAGGAAGAGAATGCGAAAGTTGAAAAATCTGGAAAAACTCCTGCTGAGTTTGAAAGAGTGTTGTTAGGTATTACCAAAGCTTCTCTATCAACAGATTCATTTATATCAGCTGCTTCATTCCAGGAAACAACTAGAGTTTTAACTGAAGCTGCGGTTACTGGTAAGAAAGATCATCTTAGAGGTCTAAAAGAAAATGTTGTTGTTGGAAGACTAATACCTGCTGGAACAGGTATGGAATTCCATGACAGATTAAAGAATAAAAAACAAAACGATATTGAAGAGACGACCTTATCCGCTGACGATATAGAAGCAGCGCTAAGGGAAGGTCTTCAAGAAAACGAGGAATAATCTTGACCGCGATCAACATGCTCTATAGAATCGCGTCCTAACTAAAAATAAAAATTATGGCTACAATAAATCAATTAATTAAGAAGTCTAGGAACCCTAAAGTTCGAAAGACTGACGTTCCCGCACTTGTTGCATGTCCTCAAAGAAGAGGTGTTTGCACACGTGTATATACAACAACTCCAAAGAAACCAAATTCTGCTTTAAGAAAGGTATGTAGAGTTAGATTAACAAGTGGATTTGAAGTTACATCGTATATTGGTGGAGAAGGACATAACCTCCAAGAGCATTCATTGGTATTAATACGTGGCGGAAGAGTTAAAGATCTTCCGGGTGTTAGATATCACACAGTTAGAGGAACGCTAGACACATCTGGTGTTGCCAATCGTAAACAAAGAAGATCTAAATATGGAGCCAAAAAAGGTAAATAATTATGCCAAGAAGAAGAAGTCCCGAGAAGAGAAAAGTTTTACCAGATCCTAAATATAAAGATGTAATTCTTGCTAAGTTCATGAATAACCTAATGAAAGATGGTAAAAAATCTATTGCTGAGAAAATTGTTTATGGTGCTTTTGAGCAAGTTGAAAAAACTTTAAAAGAAGATCCGCTAGGAATCTTTATGAAAGCTCTGGATGAAGTAAGTCCAGTTGTTGAAGTTAAATCTAGAAGAGTTGGCGGGGCTAATTACCAAGTCCCTATTGAAATTAGACCTTCTAGAAGACAAGCGCTTGCAATGAGATGGATTGTTGAAGCTGCTCGTAAGAGAAGTGAGAAAAATATGAATCTTAGATTGGCCGGAGAATTAATGGATGCATCTCAGAAGAAAGGATCTGCTGTTCGTAAAAGAGAAGATGTTCATAAAATGGCTGAAGCTAACAAAGCATTCTCTCATTTTAGATTTTAATCATTAACAAAATATAAATTATGTCTAGACAAATTGTTTTAAACAAATATCGTAATGTTGGGATTTGTGCCCACGTTGATGCAGGCAAAACGACGACAACTGAAAGAGTTCTTTTTTATACTGGTCTATCTCATAAAATTGGTGAAGTGCATGATGGCGCAGCTACTATGGATTGGATGGAGCAGGAGCAAGAAAGAGGAATAACAATTACATCTGCTGCTACTACATGTTTTTGGAGCGGTATGGAACAACAGTTCCCTCAGCACAGAATAAATATTATTGATACACCAGGTCACGTTGACTTCACAATTGAAGTAGAAAGATCTCTAAGAGTTCTAGATGGAGCTGTAGTAGTTTTTTGCGGTACATCTGGAGTTGAGCCTCAGTCAGAAACTGTATGGAGACAAGCAAATAGATACGAAGTACCTAGAATCGTCTTTATTAATAAAATGGATAGAGCGGGAGCAAACTTTGAGCGAGTTGTTGCTCAGATTAAAGACAGACTAGGCGCTAACATTATCCCTATCCAATATAATATTGGAACAGAAGAAGACTTCAAAGGTGTTGTTGATTTAATTAACATGAGAGCTATTTATTGGAATGAAGACGATCAGGGGCTTACCTTTGATTCTAGAGAAATTCCTGAAGATATTCTAGGAAGGTGTAATGAGTTAAGAGAAGAAATGGTTGAAGCTGCAGCTGAAGCAAATGAAGAATTAATGGATACATATCTTGAATCTGGAGAACTATCAATTGAGCAAATTAAGGCTGGCCTTAGAATTAGATCACTGGCTAATGAATTAATCGTAGGCTTGTGTGGTTCGGCCTTCAAAAATAAAGGCGTTCAAGCTATGCTTGATGCTATTATTGAATTCCTTCCTGCTCCAGATGAAGTTAAAGCAATCACAGGTGTTATTCCAAATAACAGTAAAGAGGACGAAGTTCCAGATGTAAGAAAATCATCTGATGATGAGCCATTCTCTGCACTTGCCTTTAAAATTGCTACAGATCCTTTTGTTGGCACACTGACATTTATAAGAGTTTACTCAGGCGTATTGAATGTAGGAGATGCAGTTATTAACTCAACAAAATCTAAAAAAGAAAGAGTTGGAAGAATGGTTCAGATGCATGCAAATAACAGAGAAGAAATTAAAGAAGTTAGAGCGGGTGATATTGCAGCCTGTATAGGACTTAAAGATGTTACCACTGGTGATACTTTATCTAGCTTGGATAAGCCAATTGTTTTAGAGAGAATGGATTTTCCAGAACCAGTAATATCAGTTGCTGTTGAACCTAAATCAAAACCAGACCAAGAAAAAATGTCTTTAGCTTTAGGTAAGTTAGCCCAAGAAGATCCTTCATTTAGAGTTCATAGTGATGAGGAGTCAGGTCAAACAATCATATCTGGTATGGGAGAGCTTCACTTAGATGTTCTTGTTGACAGAATGAGAAGAGAGTTTTCAGTTGAAGCAAATATAGGCAAGCCACAAGTTTCTTATAGAGAAACTATTAAGGAAACAGTTGAAGTAGAAGGTAAATTTGTTAGACAGAGTGGTGGTAAGGGTCAGTATGGACATGTATGGTTGAAACTTGAGCCTCTGGGACTGGATGATGAATATGAATTTGTTGATAAAATTGTTGGCGGATCAATCCCTAAAGAATATATCCCAGCAGTAAATAAAGGTATTCAAGAACAAATGAAAAATGGTTGTATAGCAGGATATCCATTATTAGCCCTTAGAGCTACTTTGTTTGATGGTTCATTCCATGATGTCGATTCAAACGAGATGGCATTTAAAATTGCTGGCTCGTACGCTCTTAAAGAAGGAGCTTTGAAAGCTAACCCGGCCGTTCTTGAGCCTATTATGAAAGTTGTTGTTGTAACGCCTGAAGATCATATGGGTGATGTTGTTGGCGATCTTAATAGACGTAGAGGTATTATTTTAGGAATGGATGATATTCCATCTGGTAAAGAGGTTTCTTCAGAAGTGCCTTTGGCTGAGATGTTTGGATATGCAACAGACTTAAGATCTGCAACACAAGGTAGAGCAACATTTACCATGGAATTCACTAAATATGGTGAAGTTCCTAAAATGATTGCTGAGCAATTAAAAAACTCATAAATAATATTAGCTAATCACGTCATTGTTGTTGACGTATAGCCAGTATGAGCTTAGAATACGCCACATTTTGCAATAAGCACAATGTTAGAAAGAATAATTTAATAGGATAAATAAAGGTAAAAATGGAGAATCAGTCAATCAGAATTAGGCTTAAAGCTTTTGATTATAGATTGATCGATGCTTCTGCTAAGTTGATAGTTGAGACTGTTAAAAAAACAGGTGCAATTGTCAATGGACCAATACCTTTACCAGTTAAAAAAGAGAGAACAACAATACTGAAATCTCCGCATAAAGATAAAGATGCTAGAGACCAGTATGAGATTGTTACGTATAAGAGACTTATGGATATAATCCAACCAACTGATAAAACAGTTGATGCTTTGATGAAATTAGATCTATCTTCAGGGGTAGACGTTCAAATAAGCCTGGGTTAATTCATTTATTTAACGCGAATAAGCGGCCATAGAGGGTTACAAGCCCCGTAAAAGGAGATTAAATTGAGCATAGGCTTAATAGGTAAAAAAGCTGGAATGTCACGTCTTTTTCTTGAAGATGGAGCATCAATTCCAGTAACTGCAATTTCGGTTTGTGGTAACTTTTTAGCAGACATTAAAACATCTCAAAGAGATGGATATAATGCTTTTGTTGTATCTAAAGTTACAAAATCGAACAATGTTAACAAATCAAAAAGTGAATTCTTTAAAAAGATTAATCTTACTCCAGGTATCCTGGCAGAATTTAGATCTGATAAAGAAATCTCTGATGAATTTAAAATTGGAGCGCATTTAACTGCTGGCATGTTTGAAGTTGGTCAGTACGTAGATGTAACAGGCACATCAAAAGGTAAAGGTTACGCAGGTGTTATTAAACGTCATAACTTTGCCATGCAAGACGCAACTCATGGTAACTCACTATCACATAGAGCTCATGGTTCTATTGGACAGTGTCAAACACCTGGTAGAGTTTGGAAAGGTAAGAAGATGTCAGGCCATATGGGTCACGAACAAAAAACTATACAAAGTTTAAAGATTGTTGAACTAGATGTAGAAAATAACGTTTTATATATTAAAGGTGCAGTTCCAGGTTTTAATGGATCTGATTTAAAAATCAAGCCAGCGCTTAAAAAATCATGAAAATAGAATTACTATCAAATACAAAGAATCAAGATATTAATATATCTGATAATGCTTTCAGCAAAGATTTTAATGAATCTTTAGTTCACCAAGCTGTCGTAAGTTACATGGCAGGTTCCCGTCAAGGAACTTCCAAGCAAAAGACTAGATCTGAAGTTCGCGGTGGTGGTAAAAAACCTTACGCTCAGAAAGGTACTGGTAGGGCTAGAGCAGGAACTATAAGAAGTCCTCTATGGAGAGGTGGTGGTGTTGCATTTGCTGCGACTCCTAGAGACTATAGTAAAAAGATTAACAAGAAAATGTACAAAGCCGCTATTAGATCTATATTTTCTGAATTACTTAGACAAAATAGATTAGTTGCAATCGAAAATCCCGTTCTTGAAAAACCTAAAACCAAAGCAATATACGATTTTTTAAAGCAGTTCTCATTAAGTAAGGTTTTAATTATCACTGATGAGCTTGATGTTAATTTCTACCTATCCACTAGAAATATTCCTAATGTTGAAGCAATTACAGTTAGAGAGATAAATCCAGTTTCATTATTAAAGGCTCACAAAGTAGCTGTTACTTCTGAAGCCTTCAAAAAAATTGAGGAGTGGATAGATGCATAACGAAAAATTATTTACTTTAATAAAAGCACCAATAGTTACTGAAAAAGCAGCTAGAGTTAGCGAATTAAATAAACAGGTTGTTTTTAAAGTTGACTTAACAGCCAATAAAAGAGAAATAAAGAAAGCTGTTGAGGAGCTATTTAAGGTTGAAGTTACTAAGGTAACTACTTCAATTGTTAAAGGTAAAAGAAAAAGAAATAAAAATGGTATTCACAAAAGATCAGATTATAAAAAAGCCTTTGTATCTTTAAGTAAAGATTCAGAGATCCAGTTTGAGGGTATTAATTAATCATGGCTGTAATAAAAGCAAAACCAACCAGTCCAGGGAGACGTGGTGTCATTCAGATTAAGAGCGATCTTTATAAAGGAAAGCCTCTTAAATCTTTAACACAATCCAAGTCTAAAAATGGTGGAAGAAATAATAACGGAAGAATTACTGTAAGACACCAAGGTGGCGGACATAAGCAACATTACAGGATTATAGATTTCAAAAGAAATAAGTTTGACATTCCTGCTACTGTTGAAAGAATAGAATACGATCCAAATAGATCTGCTCATATTGCGTTAATGCTTTATGCAGATGGTGAAAGAAGATACATAATTGCTCCAGCTAAACTAAACATTGGCGATAAGATTATTTCTGCTGATAAGTGTGAAATTAAAGTTGGAAATTCTATGAAGCTAAAGGATATTCCTTTAGGAACAAATATACATTGTGTTGAGTTGAAGCCTTTGAAAGGGGCTCAGCTTGCTAGAAGCGCAGGAACATCTGCAAGACTTATAGCTAAAGAGGGTATATATGCCACTCTAAGACTTCAATCTGGTGAGACTAGAAAAGTTCTTTGGGAATGTAGAGCAACACTAGGCTCTGTATCAAATGCAGAAAATAATCTTAGATCTTTGGGTAAGGCCGGAGCTAAAAGATGGAGAGGTGTTAGACCAACTGTTAGAGGTGTCGCAATGAACCCTGTAGACCATCCACATGGTGGTGGTGAAGGAAGAACTTCAGGTGGAAGACATCCTTCTACTCCATGGGGTGTTCCAACAAAAGGTTATAAAACTAGAAAGAATCAAAGAACAAACGACCTTATTATAAGAAGAAGAGGAAGTAGGAAATAGACTATGCCAAGATCACTAAAAAAAGGACCATTTATAGATTTATCTCTTGAAAAGAAAGTTGAGGCTGCTTTAGCTTCTAACGATAAGAGACCTATTAAAACCTGGTCAAGAAGGTCGATGATTAATCCATCAATGGTTGGATTGACTATTGCAGTTCATAACGGAAGACAGCATATTCCAGTTTATATTAATGAAGATATGGTAGGCCATAAGCTCGGAGAGTTTTCGATGACAAGAACTTTTAAAATGCATTCAGGCGACAGGAAGGCTAAATAATGGAAACAAGAGCATATTTAAAAGGTACTAGATTGTCACCTCAAAAAGCAGGGCTTGTTGCTAATGCTATTAGAGGCAAGTCAGTTCAAGAGGCTATGGATTTTTTAGTTTTCAATAAACAAAAAGGTTCTGCAATTATTAAGAAGTTACTGGAATCTGCTATAGCAAATGCAGAAAATAATAATAACGCTGATGTAGATTTATTATCAGTTAAAACAATAATAGTTAATCAAGGTATGAGATTGAAAAGAATGAAGCCTAGAGCTAGAGGAAGAGCGGATAGAATCATTAAACCGTCATGCCATATTGAAATTATATTAGCCGAAGGGGTGAAATAATGGGACAAAAAGTTAATCCAATTGGTTTTAGATTAGGAACATCCAAGAAGCAAAATGCTAATTGGTATGCAAAGGGAAAAGACTTCTCAACATACCTAATACAGGACTTGAAAGTCAGAGAATACTTTAAGAAAAATCTTAAAAATGCCTCTATCAGCAAAATAGAACTTGAAAGATCTTCTGAAAGCTTTGTTGTATCAATTCACACAGCAAGACCAGGGATTATTATTGGTAAAAGAGGTGAGGAGATTGATAACCTAAAGAAGGCTATAGAGAAAATAGTTAAAAAACCATCTCAAATAAATATTAAAGAAGTAAGAAAGCCAGACCTTGATGCTCAAATACTAGCTGAAGGCGTAGCTCAACAACTTGAAAAAAGAGTTATGTTTAGAAGAGCAATGAAAAGAACTGTTCAAAGTGCCTTAAGACAAAGTGCTAAGGGTGTAAGAGTTGAGGTTTCAGGAAGGCTTAATGGTGCTGAGATTGCTAGAACGGAATGGTATAGAGAAGGAAGAGTTCCATTACATACACTTAGAGCCGATATTGATTATGGAACAGCGGAAGCTTTAACTACTTATGGAATTATAGGTATTAAAGTCTGGGTGTTTAAAGGAGAGATAACTGAAGATCCTTATAAAGTAGATCTAGGAGTTTAATTAAATATTATGTTGCAACCAAAACGAACAAAATTTAAAAAAATGCACAAAGGTCGTAATAGAGGTCTTGCGCAAAACGGAAATACAGTTGCCTTCGGTAGATTTGGACTTGTTGCTTCTGACAGAGGGCGTATAACAGCTCGTCAAATTGAGGCAGCTAGGCGTGCTATGACTAGACATATTAAAAGAGGTGGAAATATTTGGATAAGAATATTCCCTGACAAACCTATTACTAAGAAACCTTTAGAAGTTCGTATGGGTAAAGGTAAAGGTAATGTTGAGTATTGGGTAGCTCTTGTTCAACCAGGTAAGGTAATGTTTGAAATGGCAGGTATTGATGAAGATATAGCTAGACAGGCTTTTAAATTAGCTGCAGCAAAACTACCTGTAAAAACACATTTTATTAGGAAGGATGTATAAATGAGTAAAGAATTAGCTGATCTAAGAAAGAAAAATGTTGACCAACTTGGTGCGGAACTTGTTGCAGCAAGAGAATCTCAATTTAATCTTAGAATTAAGCATAAAACAGGACAGCTAAAGGAAACTAATCAGATAACCCTAGTTAGGAAAAAGATAGCAAAAATTAAAACAATAATGAACGAATTAAAATTAAAGGATAGTAAATAATGATTTCAACTAATCCAAGAATACTTACTGGAGTTGTTATTAGCGATAAAGCTGATAAGACAATTACTGTAAGGATAGAAAGAAAAGTAAAACATCCGTTATATGGAAAAGTTATGAAAAGAGCTACTAAAGTTCATGCTCATGATGAAAGTAATTCAGCTGTAATGGGCGATGTTGTTACTGTGCAGGAATGCAGACCTATTTCTAAAAACAAAACATGGGTTTTGGTTGCAGAAGGAACAACAAATTCATCCGTAGTAATAGAAGAAAAGATTGAGGGGACTGAATAATGATTCAAATGCAATCAATTTTAAAAATTTGTGATAACAGTGGCGCCAGAAGCGTAATGTGTATCAAGGTTCTTGGGGGATCCAAGAGAAGGTATGCAAATATTGGCGATATTATTAAAGTAGCTATCAGAGAAGCTATTCCTACTGGAAAGGTTAAAAAAGGCCAAGTATGCGATGCTTTAATTGTAAGAACAAGAAAGGGTGTTAGAAGATCAGACGGCTCATTAATTAAATTTGATGAGAACGCAGCTGTTTTAGTTAATAATCAAAAAGCTCCAATCGGTACAAGGGTTTTTGGCCCAGTAACTAGAGAGTTGAGAGAAGGAAAGCATATGAAGATTCTTTCATTAGCTCCTGAGGTGATATAAATGAAAACTACCCTAACAAAATTAAGAGTTGGCGACGAAGTAGTTGTAGTTGCTGGTAAAGACTCTGGCAAAAAAGGACCTTTAAGAAAGATTGTTAAGAACAAAAATAAAGGAATCGTTACAGGCATTAATATGGTTAAAAAGCATACTAAGCCAAATCCAGAAATGGGTGTAACAGGTGGTGTTGTTGAGCAAGAAGCCGCAATTGATCTATCAAACCTTGCTATCTGGAATCCTGGTAAGAAAACTAAAGACAGAATTGCTTACTCAGTTGATAAAGATGGAAAGAAAATAAGATTATTTAAATCAGATGAGACAGAGATTAAGTAAATGGCAAATTTAAGAGAAAAATATAACAAAGAATTAAGAGCTACTCTTCAAGAAAAGCTTGGAATGAAAAATATAATGGCAGTGCCTAAACTTACTAAAGTAGTAATTAATATGGGTGTTGGCGAGGCTGCAAATGATAAAAAGCACCTTGATTCTGCAGTGGCAGATATGGCAGCTATTGCTGGACAGAAGCCTGTTATTACTAAGGCTAGGAAATCAGTAGCGAGTTTTAAAATAAGAGAAGGTTGGCCTATAGGATGCAAGGTTACATTAAGAGGCAATAAAATGTATGAGTTCATGGAAAGACTAATTGATATAGCTATTCCTAGGGAAAGAGATTTTAGAGGATTGAATCCTAAATCATTTGACGGTCAGGGAAACTATAACTTTGGAATTAAAGAACAAATTATATTTCCTGAAATTAAATATGACACTGTAGCAAGTATCAGAGGTATGGATGTGTGTATTAATACTTCTGCAACAAACAAAGAAGATGCTAAGGCTTTATTAGAAGTTTTACAATTTCCATTTAAAAAATAGGTATTAGAAATGGCAAAAAAATCAATGATCGCAAGAGAAGTTAAACGCATTAAAACAGTTGCTAAGTTTGCTGAAAAAAGGGTAAGCCTAAAAGCAATAATGAATGATGAAAAAGCAACAAGCGAAGAGAGATATGAAGCTTCTGTTAAATTACAGAAACTTCCAAGAAATTCTAGCCCTTCAAGAGTTGTAAGAAGATGTCAGGTGACTGGAAGACCGCATGCTGTGTATAGAAAGTTTGGACTTAGCAGAATAAAGCTAAGAGAAGCAGCAATGAGAGGCGATATCCCAGGTTTAGTTAAATCAAGTTGGTAATATAATATTATGAGTTTTCAAGATCCTATAGCAGACTGTCTAACAAGAATACGTAATGGCTTAATGCGTGGCAAGGCCCATGTAGATGCTCCTTATTCTAAGTTAAAGCATGAATTGGTTAATGTATTGATATCCGAAGGGTATCTAAAGAGTTGTGAAAAAACAGAAAAAGATGGAAAGCCTTCTATTAAGATAATTCTTAAGTATCACAATGCTTCACCGGCAATCAAAAACATTAAAAGAATTAGTAAGCCTAGTCTAAGAAAATATTCAGCTTCTTCAGATATTAAGTCTGTTAAGAATGGCTTAGGGGCTTTAATTGTTACAACCAATCAAGGCCTAATGACTGATAAAGAAGCTAAAGCTAAAAATGTTGGCGGCGAAATTCTTTGTGAGGTATTTTAATTATGTCTAGAGTAGCAAAGAACCCAATTCAAATTGTAGATGGCGTATCTGTAAATCTTGAAGGGACTATTATTAACGTTAAAGGAAAGATCGGGTCAATGAGTTTTGACGTACCTGAAACTGTTTCATTGGAGATTAATGAAGAGGTAATAACTGTTCAGTATGATATTGAGAATCAACAGTCTTGTGCATTAGCAGGAACAACAAGAGCACTTGTAAATAATATGATTATTGGTGTATCGCAAGGTTTTGAAAAAAAATTGGAATTAAAAGGCGTTGGTTATAGAGCAAAGGCATCAGGCAAGTTACTTGAGTTAACATTAGGTTTTTCTCATCCTGTTAGTTATCAAATTCCTGAAGAAGTTGAAGTGGAAACTCCTTCAAACACTGAAATAGTGCTTAAAAGTTTCAATAAACAGATTCTTGGGCAGGCTGCTGCTGAGATTAGAGCGTTTAGACCTCCTGAGCCATATAAAGGTAAGGGTGTTAGATATTCTGATGAGATAGTTAGAAGAAAAGAAGCTAAAAAAGCAGCTGGAGCATAGAAATGAGTATTAAGAATATATCAAGAATCAGAAGAGCTACCAAAACTAGAATGAAGATTAGAGAGCAAGAGTCACCAAGACTTACAGTTCATAGATCATCAAAGCATTTTTATGCTCAGATATTTGATAGTCTCGGAACTAAGGTTATAGCATCAGCTTCAACCAATGAAAAAGATTTAAAAGCTACATCAAATAATATTGAAGGTGCTGAAACTGTTGGAAAAAGAGTTGCTGAAAGAGCTCTTGAGAGCGGAGTTAAAAAAGTGGTTTTTGATAGATCTGGGTATAGATATCATGGCCGAATAAAAGCTCTAGCTGATTCAGCTAGAAAAGCAGGTCTGGAGTTTTAATTAAATTATGAGAGAAAATAATACAGCAAATAATCAACAAACTGATGCTCTTGAAGAGAAATTAGTTCAGGTAAATAGAGTAGCTAAAGTTGTTAAAGGCGGAAGAATATTCGGTTTTACAGCTCTAACTGTTGTTGGCGATGGAAATGGTAAAGTTGGTTTTGGTAGAGGTAAGTCTAAGGAAGTACCTATGGCAATTCAAAAAGCTATGGAAAATGCTAGAAGAAACATGGTTGATGTGGAGTTAAATAACACTACTATTTGGTATCCAATTAAAGCAAAATTTGGAGCTGCTAATGTTTATATGCAACCAGCCTCAGAAGGTACAGGTATTATTGCTGGTGGTGCTATGAGAGCAGTGCTTGAATTAGCCGGTGTTCAAAATGTTTTAGCAAAATGTTATGGGTCTACAAACCCTGTAAATGTTGTTAGAGCCACTATTAATGCTTTAAGCGCAATGGAGTCTCCTGGGACTGTTGCTGCAAGAAGAGGAAAAAAGGTTGAGCAAGCATAATGAGTAAAGATAAGACAATGACTATAAAGTTAGTTAAAAGTGGAATTGGTAGAATGAAAAGACATAAGCTTTGTATTAAAGGCCTTGGCTTTAAAAAACTTAACCAGACAGTAACTGTTATTGATACTCCAAGCAATAGAGGCTTGGTAAATAAAATATCTGACATGATTGAGATTCAGGAAAACTAAAATGAGCGAAAAAGAAACAAATAATTTATCTCTAAACAACCTTTCAAGTAAAGGTACTGCTCAGAATAGAAAAAGAGTAGGTAGAGGTATAGGATCTGGTACTGGTAAAACTGCTGGTAGGGGTCATAAAGGACAAAAATCTAGATCTGGTGGATCGGTAAGACGTGGTTTTGAAGGTGGTCAAATGCCGCTTCAAATGAGACTGCCAAAATTTGGCTTCTCATCAAGAACTAATAACTACCTAAAAGAAGTTAATGTTAAGCATCTAAATGGCATTGAAGGTCTTGAACTTGTAACTATAGAGACATTAAAAGAACATAAGGTCATTTCTAAATCAATCAAGAAAGTTAAAATATTTGGTATTTTTGATCTTGAATCAAAAATAAATGTTGAAGGAATAAGAGTTACCAAGGGAGCAAAAGAATCTATAGAAAAAGCAGGCGGAACCGTCGCTGATTTCGTAGAGCCAGTTGCTAGACCTAAATTTGTTAAAAAAATAAAGGCCGCGGAATAATAAATGACTGATAAAGGTACAGGAATGAGCGATCTTTGGAGAAGACTGCGCTTTGTATTTGTTGCTATTCTTGTATATAGAGTAGGAACGCATATACCTATACCTGGAATAGACCCAGATAGACTGGCCGCTCTTTTTGATCAAAATCAAGGCACTATTATTGAAATGTTTAATTTATTCTCAGGTGGAGCACTGGAGAGAATGAGTATATTTGCTTTAAATGTTGTTCCTTATATTTCTTCCGCAATTATCATGCAGCTATTTTCAAATTCGATTCCTTATTTGCAAGAGCTAAAAAAAGATGGCCAAGCAGGAAGAAACACGATTACTCAGTACACAAGATATGGAACAGCAATTCTTGCTTTCATTCAAGCATCTGCTTTAGCAGTTACTTTATCTGCAAGTGGCTTAGCTTATACACCAGGTCCATCATTCTTTGTTTCAGCTGTATTCTCAGTTGTTGCCGGAACTATGTTCTTGATGTGGTTGGGTGAGCAAATTTCAGATAGAGGAATTGGAAATGGAATATCTATTATTATTGCTACTAGTATTTTAACTGGAATCCCTGGTTCAATTGGTCAAGCTTTAGAGCAATCTAGGCAGGGTGACTTAAGTGTCCTGCTTCTTATAGCAATCGGACTTTTATCAATGGCAGTTATAGCTGTTGTTGTATTTATTGAAAGAGGACAAAGAAGAATTACTGTTAATTATGCACAAAGACAACAAGGCAGAAAATTAATGCAGGCACAAACAAGCCATCTTCCATTTAAAGTTAATATGGCAGGAGTTATTCCTGCAATTTTTGCTAGTACCTTCTTACTATTCCCTGCTTCCCTGTCAACTTGGTTTGGTCAGAGTGAGTCATTAGGGTTTTTACAAACCTTTTCGCTGGCCCTAAACCCCGGTCAGCCTTTATACATCCTAGTTTTTGCATCTCTTATAATTAGTTTCTGTTTTATATGGCTGGCTCTTACTTTTAATACAAGAGAAGTCTCTGATAATTTGAAACGTTCGGGTGCTTACATAGCTGGAATTCGTCCAGGAGAGCAAACTTCAAATTATATAGATGCTGTTTTAGCAAGACTTACAGTTTTCGGAGCTATATACCTAACACTAATTTGCCTACTTCCATTGGCACTTATTAATTTTGCTGGAGTTTCACCAACTATTTCAGTTGGCGGCACATCAGTATTGATTATTGTTGTTGTTCTAATGGATTTTATGGCACAAGTTCAATCTCATATGATGTCTACCCAGTATTCATCATTAATGAAAAAAGCTAATCTAAAAAACTATAAAAGGTAATATGAAAGTTAAAGCATCAGTAAAGAAAATATGCAGAAATTGCAAAATTGTAAGACGTAATGGCGTCCTTTTTGTAATCTGTAAAACAGACCAAAAACATAAACAAAGGCAAGGTTAAAATATGGCTAGGATCGCAGGAGTAAATATTCCAGAAAATAAACATGTTGAGATATCACTAACTCACATTTTTGGAATTGGAAGACAAACAGCTCAAAACATTTGTGAAGAGCTTAAAATAGATTACACAAGAAAACTTTCTGAACTTACAGAAGAAGAGGTAGAGACCTTAAGAACAGCTATTGGCAAGTATGTTGTTGAAGGAGACCTTAGAAGGAATATTAGTCAAAATATTAAAAGACTAATGGATCTTGGTAGCTATAGAGGAATTAGACACAGAAGAAAGCTTCCTACTAGAGGCCAGAACACTAAAAATAATGCAAGAACTAGAAAGGGTGCTAAAAAACCAATGAGAGGATCATAAGATGGCGGTTAAAGGAAAAAAAGGTAAAAAGATTGTTACTGACGGAGTGGCTCATATCCATTCTTCATTTAATAATACAATTGTTACTATTACTGATAAGCAAGGCGATACATTATGTTGGGCAACATCAGGCGGTTCTGGTTTTAAAGGCTCACGAAAAAGTACACCTTTTGCAGCTCAGATAGCAGCTGATAAGGCTGGAAATGCAGCTAAAGAATTCGGCATGATTAATTTAGACGTTAAGGTTAAAGGCCCTGGTGGTGGAAGAGAGTCTGCAATTAGATCTCTAAATTCATGCGGACTAAAGATTAAAAGTATTACAGATGTAACACCGCTTCCTCATAACGGCTGTCGACCATCTAAAAAACGAAGAGTTTAACGGAGTAACAAATGGCAAGATATACAGGACCTACATTAAGGCTTTCAAGAAGGGAGGGAACAGACCTATTCTTAAAGAGTGGCATTAGAGCAATTGAATCAAAATGTAATATGGATTCTCCTCCAGGAGTTGCTGCTGGAGCAAGACGAGGAAGACTTTCAGATTACGGGCTTCAGCTTAGAGAAAAACAGAAAGTTAGACGTATGTATGGCGTTCTTGAGAAGCAATTTAGAAATTATTATAAAAAAGCAGCTTCATCTAAAGGAAATACAGGTGAAAATCTTTTATCACTATTAGAAAAGAGAATGGATAATGTTGTATACAGAATGGGTTTTGGCTCCACAAGGGCCGAGGCTAGGCAAATGGTTTCTCACAAGGCATTTAAAGTTAATGGTCAAGTTGTCAACATCCCTTCATATCAAATGCAGGCTGGAGACGAGGTTCAAGTTAGAGATAACAAGAAAGGCCATCTTAGAATTGCATCAGCACTTAAAATTGCTGCCACAAGAGAAGAATGTGATTGGATTGAAGTCGATGAAGCAAATTTAAAAGGTGTATTTAAGTCAGTTCCTGATAGAGCAGACCTTAGTACTGAAATTAACGAAAATCTTATTATTGAGCTTTACTCAAAATAACATTTTAAAGGCGGAGAAAAACTATGCAAACATCAGTAATAGACCTATTGGTCCCAACTGAAATACAGGTGGATGATATTACACCTAACTTATCCAAGGTAACCCTTGAGCCTTTAGAGAGAGGTTTTGGTCATACGCTAGGTAACGCACTAAGAAGAATTCTTTTATCTTCTATGCCTGGAGCCGCTGTAACAGATGTTGCAATTGACGGCATATCACATGAATACAGTACTATTGAAGGTGTTAGAGAGGACGTAATAAATATACTTCTTAACATTAAAGATATGCCTGTAAAGCTTATTGAGGGCAGCAGTGCTAAAATAGTTTTAGATGTAACTGGTCCTTGTGATGTTTTAGCTTCTTCTTTCGATGTTCCTGCAAATGTTGAGCTTGTTAACCAAGATTTTCACATTGCAACAATCGTTGATAAGGTTAATCTTAAAATGACATTATCTGTTAACACAGGAAGAGGATACGAGCCAGCAGATCTAAGAGATGATGAAGATAGAGTTGTTGGAGCTTTGAAATTAGATGCATCATATAGCCCAGTAAGAAGAGTTTCTTATACTGTTGATAATGCAAGATTTGAAAAAAGAACCGACCTTGATAAATTAATAATTGAACTTGAGACTGATGGCACTTTAGATCCAAAGATGGCAATTGAGCATTCAGCAACTATCCTTCAACAACAGTTAAGTGCTTTTGTTGATTTAGATGCAATTGCTGAACAAGAAGCCAAGAAAGATCAAAATGATTTCGATCCAATATTATTAAGATCAATAGAAGAGCTTGAGCTTACAGTTAGATCAACTAATTGCTTAAAAGCTGAAAGTATCTTTCTAATAGGCGATCTAATTCATAGATCAGAATTTGATTTATTAAAAACTCCGAATCTAGGTAAAAAATCACTTAATGAGATTAAAGATGTGCTTGCATCTAAGAATCTTTCCCTAGGTATGAATGTAGACAATTGGCCACCAGTAGGATAAAAAATGAGACATAGAAAAGCAGGAAGAAAACTTAATAGGAATTCTTCTCACAGAAAAGCATTATTGAAAAACTTAGCGATAGCTTTGATTGAGCAAGATATCATCAGAACTACTCTTCCAAAAGCTAAAGAGCTTAGAAAGACTATCGAGCCTCTCATTACTTTAGGTAAAGAAGATACTGTAGCTAATAGAAGACTTGCTTTCAGTAGACTTAGATCTGACGCTGCGGTTGGTAAGCTTTTTTCAGAAATTTCTGTAAACGCTAAAGAAAGAAAAGGCGGATATACTAGAATTATTAAAGCTGGTTTTAGGCCTGGTGACAAGGCTGATATGGCTTATATAGAACTTGTTGATAGGGATGCTGGTAAAGCTAGTGACTTGGATAAGCCTGAGTTAAAAGAAGACTCAGCAGCTTAACTTAAAGCATCTTCTCTAAATATTGACCTGTATAGGAGTTGCTAACTTTAGCAACATCCTCAGGTGTTCCTTTAGCCACAATACTTCCTCCATCACTTCCACCCTCTGGTCCTAGATCAATTATCCAGTCAGCTGTTTTTATTACATCTAGGTTATGTTCTATAACAACAATTGTATTCCCTTGATTCTTAAGTCTTTCTAGAACAGTTAAAAGCAACTCAATATCTGCAAAATGCAATCCGGTTGTTGGTTCATCTAGAACAAATAAAGTCTTTCCTGTACTTCTTTTTGATAGCTCTTTAGCTAGCTTAATTCTCTGGGCCTCTCCTCCAGAAAGAGTAATAGCAGATTGCCCCAGGGTTATATAACCAAGACCGACGTCATTAAGTGTTGCAAGCTTTTTCTTAATTGAAGGTATGGCATCAAAGAATTCCAAAGCTTCCTCAACCGTCATGTTAAGCATATCGCTTATATTTTTTCCTTTATACCTTACTTCGAGAGTTTGTTCGTTATATCTTCGACCCTCGCAAACATCACACTTTACATAAACATCAGCCAAGAAATGCATCTCAACCTTTATCATTCCATCACCCTGGCAGGCTTCACATCTTCCGCCTTTGACATTAAAACTAAACCTACCGGGTTTATAGCCTCTAGATTTTGCTTCAATTGTTTGTGTAAGAAGATCCCTAATATAAGAAAATAGACCTGTATAGGTTGCTGGGTTTGATCTAGGAGTTCTGCCAATAGGAGATTGATCAATACTAATCACTTTATCTAAAAACTCTAAGCCCTCTATTCTATCGCATTTTATTTCTCTAGTTAACTTTGATTTATTTAACATAAATGAGCTTAATGGAAGAAGTGTCTGGTTTATCAATGAAGATTTACCAGAACCCGACACCCCAGTAATACATGTGAATAAACCAACTGGTATTTCTGCAGAAATATTTTGTAAATTATTTTCTGAGGAATTAATAATCTTAATATTCTCAATTCCTCGAGACATTCTTTTCTTAGGAATTTTTATTTCTTTTTCGCCTGAAAGGTATTGTGCTGTTATAGAATTTTTATTTTTTAAAATATCTTCAAGAGTACCTTCAGCACAAATTTCACCACCATGCTTTCCAGCTCCAGGCCCAATATCAATTATATGATCTGCACATCTGATAGCTTCTTCATCATGCTCAACAACAATTACGGTATTTCCTAGATTCTTTAAATTATTTAAAGTTTTAATAAGTTTTTCATTATCTCTTTGATGTAATCCAATAGATGGTTCATCTAATACATAGGTCACACCAACTAATCCTGATCCTATTTGACTAGCTAACCTAATTCTTTGAGCTTCACCACCTGAAAGAGTTTCGGCACTTCTTTCAAGAGTTAAGTAGCTCAATCCAACATCTTCTAGAAACGTGAGTCTTTCTGTTATTTCTTTTAATATTTTTTCAGCTATCTTCTTTTTAGCACCCTCTAACTTCATTTTTTTTGTGAAATCTAAGGCTTCATTAATTCTCATTCCAGTTATATGATGGATAGGAGTTTTATTGATAAAAACATTTCTTGATTGTGTGTTCAATCTAGAGCCTTCGCACTCATCGCAGGAGCTCTTGGACATAAGCTTAGATAACTCATCTCTTATAAAATCTGAATCAGTTTCTTTAAAACGCCTTTCAGTACTGGGTATGATCCCTTCAAATTTATGTTTACGAACTATCTTGCTACCACTTCTAAATCTATGAGAAAAATCAACCTTATCCTTCGATCCCCATAAAATAATATCCTTTATATCTTGAGGATAGTCTTTCCATTTAGTTGTTAAGCTAAAGTCATAGTGGATACCCAAGCATTTAAGCTGGTAAAAATAAAACCTATTTCTTCTTGTCCATCCCTTTATTGCTCCGTTTGAAATAGAAACATCATCATCTTGAATTAGTCTTTTCTCATTAAAGTATTGAATTACCCCGAGACCATCGCATCGCGTACATGCGCCATAAGGGTTATTGAATGAAAACATTCTTGGCTCTAGTTCTGCAATAGCATAGCCACATTGTGAGCATGAGAAGTTTGATGAAAATAATGAGGATGATTTCTTATCCAAATTTTCAATCTCTACCAAGCCATTAGAGAGCATTAAGGATGTTTCTATAGACTCAGCCAGCCTAGACCTGTCTTCATCATTATCTTTTACAACCAATCTATCTATTACCGCAGAAATATCATGCTTTTTATTTTTTTCTAATTCTGGAAATTCTTCAATAGGGTAAACCACCCCGTTAACTCTAACTCTTACGTAACCACTTTTTCTTAGATCTTCGTATACTGCGAGGTGCTCTCCCTTTTTACCCCTAACAAGAGGAGACAAGATCATAATTTTAGAATTCTCTTTTATCTTTAATACTTCATCGCATATTTCTGAAACAGTTTTAGCTTTTAGTTCTTCATTGTGATCAGGACAAATAGGAGAACCTATTCTTGAATACAAGAGTCTTAAATAATCATATATTTCAGTTACCGTCCCTACTGTGGATCTCGGATTATGGGATGTTGCTTTTTGTTCTATAGAAATAGCCGGTGATAAGCCTTCAATTTGATCGACGTCAGGTTTTTCCATCATTGATAGAAATTGTCTAGCGTATGTGGATAGAGATTCAACATATCTTCTTTGACCTTCAGCATAAATAGTATCGAATGCTAGAGATGACTTACCAGATCCTGATAAGCCTGTTATCACTACAATCTTATTTCGAGGTATTTCAAGACTAATATTTTTAAGATTGTGAGTTCTGGCGCCTTTGATATAAATACTATCCATAAGAAAAAAAATCCGTGATGAAAAAATTAATTTAGGTTAAACTTCTAACAATATTATAAGAGGTAAATATGAGCAGAGGCGTAAATAAGGTAATTTTAGTTGGTAATTTAGGTCAAAAACCTGAAATGAGATATACAGCAACCCAATCAGCTGTAGCTAACATCTCAATAGCAACTACTGAGTCATGGAAAGATAAAGAAAGCGGTGAAATGAGAGATAAAACTGAATGGCATAAAGTTGTTTATTTTGGAAAACTCGCTGAAATAGTTGAAAAATATTTAGATAAAGGTTCTAGCGTTTATATAGAAGGTAAGCTTCAAACTAGAAAATGGCAGGACAAGAGTGGCGCTGATAGGTGGACTACAGAAATTGTAGGAAGTGAACTAACAATGCTTGGATCTAGATCTTCTGGTTCTGACTCTTCTATGGGATCTAACTCTCAAATGGGCTCTTCTCAGTCAGAATCTCCCTTTCCTAAAGATGATGACTCTGGGACAGGCTTAACGGATGATGATATTCCATTTTAATATTTAGTGCTCTATCTTGAATTTTAAAACTATTCTCTTTACAGAAGATAATTCATTAGCGTTTATTACTCTAAATAGACCTGAAAAGCTTAATGCGTTCAACCAAATCATGCTTACTGAAATGGTTGAGGTATTTGATTACATTGATAAAAAAGATTCTATAAGAGCAGTAATTTTATCAGGATCTGGCAGGGCATTCTGCGCCGGTGCTGACTTGTCTGCTGGAGCAAAAACTTTTGATACCGAGTTTGATAACTTAAAAAATTATAAAGAAGATTTTAGAAGAGACTCCGGCGGCATTCTTACCTTAAGAATGTACAAATGCTTGAAGCCAATTATTGTAGCTTGCAATGGTGCTGCAGTTGGAATTGGTGCGACTATGCAGTTAGCAGCTGATGTAAGAATAGCTTCTACATTAAGTAAGTTTTCTTTTCCGTTTGCAAAAAGAGGAATTGCTCCAGATGCATGTTCTAGTTGGTTTTTACCAAAAATAGTAGGAATCTCAAAGGCTTTAGAATGGTCCTATTCTGGAGAGCTATTCGATGCTTCAGTTGCTTATGAGGCTGGCTTAATTTCATATCTAGTTGAGCCCGATGAGTTAATGGATAAAGCAATTGAAATAGCGAATAAATTTATTAAAGAATCTTCTTCTGTTTCGATAGCATTGACTAGGCAGATGATGTGGAGTTTATCTTCTACCTCAACCCCTGAAGAGGCTCACATAATAGATAGTAAAGTTATTGATTCAAGAGGTGCTTCAGGCGACGCGGCTGAGGGTGTGATGTCTTTTCTAGAGAAAAGAGATGCAAATTATCCTGATAAAATATCTAGTGACATGCCATCGATTTTCCCGTGGATACAAACTAAATTTAAAGACCCAGAGTAATTCTATTTATGTTATTTAATCCTTATAAGCTAAAAAATACTACATTAAGAAATAGAATTGTTATGGCTCCCATGACTAGAAACAAATCTCCTGGAGGAGTTCCCACTAAAGAGGTAATTGATTACTATGAAAGAAGGGCTAAGGCCGAGGTTGGCCTTATTATTACTGAAGGCATAGAAGTTAGCCATAAGGCCTCTAGCGCCTATCCTGATGTCCCTAGGCTAGACAGTCATGAGGCAAGAGATGCCTGGAAAGAGGTAGTAAAAGGTATTAAAAAGCATAATGGAGCTGTAGTGGCTCAGTTGTGGCATTGCGGCGGGTTTAGAAAGTTAGGAATGGGACCAGAACCAGAAGTTCCGGGTTACACTGCCTCAGGTCTTGTAAGGCCTGGAAAAAGAGTGGCACATGAAATGACCATTCAAGATATTAATGAAACTATTGCAGCATTTGCTTCAGATGCTAAATTTTGTGAAGAAATTGGCTTTGATGGAGTTGAGATTCATGGAGCCCATGGATATCTTATTGATAATTTCTTATGGGATGGCACGAATGAAAGAAAAGATATTTTTGGAGATTCGATTGAAGGCCGATCTCAACTTGCCACACAAATTGTTAAGGCAATTAGATCAGAGGTTAGCAGTGATTTTATAGTCGGACTAAGATTTTCACAATGGAAACAGCAGGACTATGAAGCAAGACTTGCATCATCTCCTGAAGAGCTTAAAAGAGTAATATCTCCTCCAGCAGAAGCCGGCTTGGATTATCTTCATTCTAGTATGAGAAGATTTTGGGATAGTGAGTTTGAAGGGTCAGAAGAGAACTTAGCTTACTGGACAAAAAAAATTACAGGGTTGCCAACTATTAGTGTTGGGAGTGTAGGCCTCGATTCTGATTTTATTGATATGAGCGCTCCTGCATCACCTACAAATATTAATAGAGCTATTGATGATATAACAAATAGTAAATATGACATGGTTGCAGTTGGAAGAGCTCTTATTGCCGATCATGAATGGGTAATTAAGATGAAGGAAGGAAGAATTGGAGATGTTATTCCCTATACCAAAGAAGCTTTGTTTAAACTTTATTAATATTTACTAAGAACTAAGCTGGCATTAGTTCCGCCAAATCCAAAAGAATTACTTAAAACAGAATTTACTTCTTTAGATAAAGTTTCAGTAGCTATGTTTAGGCCTAATGCTTCTTCACATAACTCATCTATATTAATTGATGGTGCAATAAAATTATCTCTTAACATCATTATGGAATATATTGCTTCTTGAGCGCCTGTTGCACCTAATGAATGCCCCGTCATTGATTTGGTAGAGCTTATAATGGGAGAATCATTTTTAAATAAATTCTTAATGGCATTTAATTCAGCAATATCACCTACTGGAGTACTCGTTCCATGTGTATTTATATAATCAACAGAAGATCCAAAGTTATTAAGAGCGCCCTCCATACATCTTAGAGCTCCCTCTCCTGATGGTGCTACCATGTCATGACCATCTGACGTTGCAAAATATCCTGACATTCTTGCTAGAATATTGGCGTTCCTCTTTTTAGCATGCTCTTCCTCTTCTAGAATAAGGATTCCAGATCCTCCTGAAATTACAAATCCATCTCTATTTTTATCATAAGCTCTAGAAGCTTTTGAAGGAGTATCGTTAAAGTTTGATGAGAGGGCACCCATAGCATCAAATAAATTAGAAGAACTCCAGTGAAGGTCTTCTGCGCCTCCAGCTATTATTATGTCTTGCTGACCAGATTTAATTAAGTCTGTTGCATGACCTATACAGTGTGCACTGGTGGCACAAGCTGAAGAGATTGAGTAATTGATTCCTTTTAGTTTAAACGCAGTCCCCAATATTGCAGAAATAGAACTACCCATGGTTTTTGTAACAGCATAAGGTCCAATTCTTTTAGGTCCTTTCTCTCTTGTAATATCTGAGGTTGCAACCATAACTCTCGTAGATGAGCCTCCGGAGCCAGCAACAATTCCTGTTCGTGGTGAATTTAAATGATTTTCATCAAGGCCAGACATTTCAAGCGCATCTTTTGCGGCAAGGTAGGCGTATGCTGAAGCTTCTCCCATAAACCTAAATAATTTTCTATCTATTAATTCAGCAAAATCTAAGTCAACCGATCCAGATACCTGGCTTCTGAAACCCATATCTGAATACGAATCATTTTTGGTAATCCCAGAGGTACCTTCTTGGAGGCTTTTAAGAACCTCATCATAGGTATTACCTATGCAAGATTTAATACCAACACCTGTTACTACTACATTTTTCATAAGTTAAAAATTACTTGGATCATTAAATAAGCCTACTTTAAGTTTTTCAGCATTGTAAATTTCTTTATCATCAACAAACATTTTACCATTAGCAACACCAAGGATAGCCCCCCGATTAATTATCCTTTTAATATCTATTTCATACCTAACTATTTTTGCAGAAGGTAGCACTTGACCAGAGAATTTAATTTTTTCCGCACCTAACGCTCTTCCAATACCAGGAAGTCCTGACCATAAAAGGTAGAAGCCTAGTAGTTGCCACATAGCATCAAGTCCTAGGCAACCTGGCATAACAGGATCTTTTTTAAAATGACAATCAAAAAACCATAAATCAGGATTAATATTTAAAAGTGCTGTGATATTTCCTTTTTGAAACTCACCACCAAAATTATCAATATTAGAGATTTCATCAAACATTAACATTTGATCTGCTGGCAATCTTCCATCTCCCTCATTGGTAAAAAGATTTCCATTAGAACATTCAATTAACTCTTCTTTTGAGTAGCTTTTTTGTGGTTTAAAGCTCATTTCTTCCTGTGCATTGCTGAATTAACTAATTCTATCATTTCTTTACTTATAGTTTTATCTTCTATTAAATTTGCAGACTTTGAAGCCTCTTTTATATACTTAAAAGCAAGCATTTCAGTTTCTTTAATGCCATCAAGCTTACTGATTAACTTAAACGCATTTTTTTGATTAAGGTTTTTTTTACCTAGGAAAGATTCAAGTTTTATTTTTTCTGACTCATCTGCATTTTTGTAAGCAAAAAAGAAAGGGTAGGTAACTTTGCCTTCTCTTAGATCCTGAAAAACTGGTTTTCCAATAACAGCCGCATCTTCTGAATAGTCTAATAAATCATCTTTTATTTGAAATACTACTCCTAGATTCTTTGAGCAGTTTGTAATATTTTTTCTATATCTAGAATCAGCATCTGCAAGAATAGCCCCACACTTCGCAGCAGCCTCAAACAATCTCCCCGTTTTAAAATAGCTAATGTCTTCTAAGTTTTTTAATGTTATTTTTTTATTATTCAATGCATCAAGCTGAATGAGTTCACCTTTAGAAATATCATTTGTTGCTTTAGCAAGCTCCTCTAGTATCTTGTCATCCCCAAGTTCAACCATGAGCATAAAGGCCTTAGAATAAATATAATCACCAATCAAAACTCCATGAGAGTTTGACCATATATTGTTTACAGATTTTATTCCTCTTCTTGTGGGTGATTCATCTACCACATCGTCATGAACCAGAGTGGCTGTATGAAGAAGCTCAATAATAGCTGCTAGTTTTAATCTTTTCTTTCCTTTCTTTCTATTTATGGATGAGGCAACAAGGCTCAACCTCGCTCTTAATTGCTTTCCATTTGATTTAAAAATATATTTATAAAGATCTGAAATAGTCTTCTCTTCAATGATTTCATTTTTAATTAGACTCTTTACAACAGCAAGTTCTTTTTGTATTAATTGATGTTTTGGCATGATTGGATATTAATTAAAGCAAAATTATACATAAGTATTGATAAATTCTTCATTAAAGCGTATATTTTGCCACCTTTAGGGATATAAATATGTACGCAGTAATAGAATCGGGTGGAAAACAACACAAAATCGAGAAAGGTATGTACTTACCTGTTGATTTATTGAAAGACGAGCCTGGAACAAAAATAACTTTTGAAAACGTATTGTTATATGTTGATGATACTAATGTTGAAATTGGTCAACCTTATCTATCTAACGTTACAGTTACGGCAGAAATTCTTGACGTTGTTAAGTCTGATAAAATTTCTATTCTTCGTTTTAGAAGAAGAAAGCACAGCATGACAAGAATTGGTCATAGAGCTAGGCATTCACAAGTTGAAATTAAAGACATTAAATTAGAGAGTAAATAATGGCACATAAGAAAGCAGGTGGTTCCACTAAAAATGGAAGAGATTCCAACGCCAAGAGGCTTGGTGTTAAAAGATACGGTGGACAAGTAGTCAAAGCTGGTGAGATCTTAATTCGTCAAAGAGGCACTAATACTCATCCAGGTATCAATGTCGGAATTGGTAAAGATGACACGTTATTTGCTAAGGCTCCTGGTGTAGTTCAGTTTACTTATAAAGGACCTAAAAGCAGAAAAACAGCGAACGTTATTTCTCAATAACGCTCTCTTAAATCATGAATTTTATAGACGAGGCCTTTCTCGAAGTTAGGGCAGGGAACGGTGGTGCTGGAGCATCTAGTTTTCGAAGAGAAAAGTTTATACCTTTTGGCGGCCCCGACGGAGGGGATGGCGGAAAGGGTGCCAATATCGTCTTTAGAGTTAATAGAAACAAAAATACATTAATCGATTTTCAAAATCAAAGAGTTTTTATTGCCAAAAATGGCAGACCTGGGTCTGGGAAAGATAAATCTGGAGCGGCAGCTGAAGATTTAATAATAGATATACCTAAAGGTACTGTTATTTATGATGATATTTCTAATGATGAATTATTAGATTGCTGTGATGATGGTGCTTTATATATCTTAGCCAAGGGTGGTGACGGTGGTCAGGGTAATGCGCGTTTTAAATCAAGCAGAAATCAAGCTCCTAGAAAATTTACACTTGGCTTTGAGGGTGAAGTTCGTTTTATAAGGCTAGAGCTAAAATCTTTAGCTGATGTTGGTTTAGTTGGGTTCCCTAATGCAGGAAAGTCTACTTTTTTAAATAAAGTTTCTTCAGCAAAACCGAAAATAGGTAGCTATCCTTTCACCACTTTAAGACCCCACTTAGGAACTATAGAAGGGTCAGACTCTAGTTTTGTTATAGCTGACATACCTGGCTTAATTGAAGGCGCCTCTGAAGGCGCTGGTTTAGGGATAAAGTTTTTACAACATATATCAAGAACGGGTTTGCTTTTAATATTTGTGGATCTTTACTCATCAGATGATCTTGCGCCAACAGAGCAAATAAGGCTTCTTAAAAATGAACTAAGTGCATATAAAGAGGATTTAACTCAAAAGGTTTCCTGGGTTGTTTGTAATAAAATAGACTTAATCAATGAAGATGAGCGTATGAGCCATTCTAAGGACATTCAAGACGCTTTAAACATATCTGTGGAAGATATATTCTTTATATCTGCTGCAACAGGAGAGGGCACGAAAAAACTGCTCCAATCACTTGAAGAAGTTATTTCACAAAGTAAATTAGATTTAAACTAGGTCTTTAACAGCTTTAGAAAGTCTGCTCTTAGTTCTAGCAGCAGCATTCTTATGAATTACTTTTTTTGATGCTGATGAGTCTAAGACTTTTTCAGCTTTAGTAAGTAGCTCTTTAGCTTTAACAGAATCTTTAGCCTCAATGCTTGCACGAACAGCTTTAACAGCAGTTCTTACCATTGATCTTTGAGCATGCCTTAACTTGTATGTTTCAGCGTTTTGTTTTGCTCTTTTTATAGATTGTTTTGTGTTAGCCATAATAGTTTTAATTTTTGAAATCGTAGTTTAATGAGCAAACAGCTCTATGTCTATATATTTCTGATAAATAATAAAAAGCGTAAGCAAAAAAAGGCAGCTATAAAGCTGCCTTTTTAAAGATTACAAATATCTTACTTGGTTATCTTTATTCCTACGTAAACCATCTGACCTCTTGGGTCATGATGTTTAGCATCATAACTAAAGTTAGCAGCGTCATAAACAATTGGCGCTGATTCGTCAGTAGCATTGTTGATTCCTGCTGACAGTTTTACATTGTAGTTAGACACTTCCATATCATAAGAATATCTAAGGTCTAAAGTAGTAAAGCTATCGATATCTTGGCTAAATCCTCTTGAGGTAGCAAGCGCATCAAGTGCTCTTGTTGTCTCATATTCAGAAATCATTCTGATGAAGGCAGCAAAGTTATGGTCGCCGTTAGATAATTTAGCTGAAATTACTGATTTAGTTTCAGGCATAGATCTTGCAAAGTTGCTATAGTTAAAAAGACCAACAACATCTTTCATTCCGCCTGTACCATTTGGTATTTCATAACTAAGCATACGAGCTGTATTGAAACCAACAGAAGCTTCACCCCATTCTGTATCAAAGTTATACGAACCTTCGATATCAAGACCTTTTGCATCTACATTCTCCGCATTAAGATATTGAGTTGTAACACCAGCTAGAACCCCATTAAGTCTTTTTATGTCAGGATCAGATGGATTTGAAACAATTTTACCTTGAGCATTTTCAATAGTAATAACATCTTCATAAGCAATACTCCAGTAATCTACAGATAAAGAAGTTTGATCATTTGGTGTCCATACTGCTCCAAAGTTAGTATTGTTTGAAGTTTCTGGCTCTAAGTCAGGGTTATGTGCAACAGCAACTCTTATGAAAGCCGTTGAGCCTTTACGTGTTCCATCAGGATTGAAATCTTGAAGACCCTGAAGTGAAACTAAAGAAGTTGATAGTTGAGATAACGAAGCTTCTCTAAACGAAGTACTGTAAGAGCCTCTTAAGACAAGATCATCATTCATTTGATATCTCACAGAAACCTTAGGATTAAATGTTGAGTCATCCGTAAGACTTTCATATCTCAACGCACCTATAACTTGGAGCTTATCACTCATATCTTTAGATGCTTCAACAAATAATGCTGTTGATTTTCTGCTGTTTTTATTCTCTAAACCACCACCTAAGAATATTAGATCTGATTGTTGAGTGATACTTCCATCAGGACCAAAAACAGCCTTTGATGCATCATTTCTTTCAACGCTATAACCTTCTTTTTTCATTTGAAGACCAGTAGCGAAATCAACGCCACGTTTTGTAGTTCCAGTTACTAGGAAATCTAAAACCATCAAATCAGCAACCGTTGTTCTCTCTTCCCCAGAGGAAATATGAGCGATTAATGAATCTGAGTTAAGTGAATTATCAAATAGATTCCATGTTTCTGTACCGCTAACACCACCAACACCGTTAATAGCTGCATTAAATCTTGATGTGCTTGTATCAGGTTGGAAGTATGAGTGAACTTGCTCACTGTCAGTAAAATGAATATCCCAGTCATGACCGCTAGCTAGTGTTCCATTTAGACCAAGTGAAATTCTTTCATTTGTATTCTGTCTTGGAGCATTTGGAGACTCGTATGCAGAACCTAAAGCTCTTCCTATCCATAAAATAGGATATGAAAAAGGACTACCAGCAACGCCAGGCATAATTGGCTTACCTAAGTAAGATAGGGCAGGGTATGAAGGTGATTGAGGATTATCAAGCACATCAATATCTGTCGCCATGTAGTCAATTTCAAAATTTACACCATTATCAAAAGATGTTTTTGATGAAACGTAAACACTTGAATGTTCTTCAGTGTTTACTAGATTAAATCTGTCACCATAATAAAAACCACATCTTGTTCCGCCACTAAGCCCAGGAGCTGGAGCGGCTTGAGGCAATAAAACACCTTTATTAGCAACACAATTTGCATCAGGAATTGATTCGTAAATATTATATGTACCCGCATAAGGGCCACTATTAACTGTCGTTAAAGGGCTTGCTCCAGGTATCGGTAAAATCAAGAAGCTATTGCCAAGTCCACTTATTGCTAATTCAGAATATTTTGCCAATTCTGTTCCAGCTAAAGGAGATCTATCTAATTGGCTGTATGCCAAAACAAGATTAGTATTTCCCATTTTTTTACCTGCGATAACACCCATATAGTCATCAGTTTGGTCACCCATATCAGTATTTTGTTGAGATAAGTTAAACTCGACACCGTCAAAGTCTCTTCTTAGAATAAAGTTAACAACACCTGCAACAGCATCTGAGCCGTATACAGAAGCAGCACCTTCTTTAAGAACTTCAACTCT